>SCPN01000222.1_pt1 | contig 230611 bp, 241 predicted proteins | sample 6106831 | NCBI WGS metagenome assembly SCPN01 (sample SAMN10720447, study PRJNA508395) | human gut metagenome | isolation source: Participant 1, 0 month
TTTTACTTCGACGGATTCATCGTCTGAATAGCCATTCGGCTAGTCTGATAATTCATCTTAGCTTGATAGTAATCATCTCCCAAAGCATATATGGCTAGTCCACCTAAAGGGCCAAGAGATATCACACGATTGGTCATTTCTGTCACAGCGTCCAGCTTATTCAAATCTTCATCAGTCAGTTTGCCACCTATCTTTGCTGCCAGTAATAGCTTTTCTTTGGATAGCGCATAAGTTTCTAGTATGTTTACCACGTGTAGTTTTAAGTTCACTGCATTTTCTATATCAGTGGTATTTAATACTACATAATCTAGCTTACTTAGGTCGGCAACGCGTCTACAAATGCGGGATCTCCCTCAAACACAAGGGTCTTGCCGAAAGCTGATAGCTTGGATACAATCAGTCGGGCTGCTTCTTTACGTGCTGCTTGCTCGGCATCGGTTCCACCATAGCTTGGTAATCCGTTGAAAGCAAAGCCGTCCAGTTTAAGTTCTGTAGCAGTGGCTACTGCCTTATCCAACCATGTACTTAGCGCAGCTGCGTCGGCAAGTTCCGTCATTTTCTTGGCATAATCTACCAGATAAAGCACACGGGTACTTTTCTCTTGTAGTGAAGGGATATCTTCACGGTCGTAAGCAGTTATGTTTTCTGAATTAGCCAAAGTCACAATATCCAGCGAGTCGGGTACTGAGCGTAAATAAGCACCTTCATTTTTGGATTGTTCAGTGCCATTCTCAAAGCTGCCATATGTTATATAATGTGTGCGCTCTTGTTTGTAGATGCGTAGCGACTCCATATAACGTGCCCAAAGTTCGGGATTTTGATCCTTGGCATGCTGAGGGTCAATATCTACGGCTTCTATATCATTCCAGTCGCTGCATGAGGCAGACAATATGAGAATCAACAACAGGAACAATCCGCTATATAATTTATTAATTGAGATTTTCATTTTCATGTCTTTTATGTATATAAGTTAAGCTCTATTCTTTTCACTGTAGCTAGGTAATTATCCTCTTTTTATCGAGGTTTTTTATCCCACCACAGGCGTGTAGCTCCGTTGTCAGCTCCTCCTAACATATTAATAGCTTCCAAAATATTAGCCTTGTTTTCGGAGTATTCTGTAGGTGGATACCATAAGCGACGGATCTTTTCTTTGCTGTCGTCAATAACTCCACCGCTATTGTTTACGACTACAGGTAGCAACTTGGGATAACCGGTACGGCGGTATTCGCTCCATGCCTCTACGGTGCAGGGAAACATAGCTATCCACTTTTGGGTAATGATGCGTTCCAGGTTAGCTTCGTCGTTGGAACTACCATCTTGCCATGCTATAGTGATGCTACTAGTCTGACCGGCAGAGTAGGAGCCTGTTGGGTCAGTATAAGCTTGTGGTTGACTGGTAGCATCGGCAATATAGGTGTCGGCACCGCTTGCCCCATATTGTTCGAAAGAAAGATTGATAGCCTGCTCGTACAAAGTTTTGGCTTCGCCACTCATACTCCATCCGCGTAAAGCACCTTCTGCACGTAAGAACGTGATTTCGGCAGCGTTTATCCACATATATGGACTGGTAGTGGATGTTATAGGTTTGCTGTAACGGTCTTTCACATTATCTTTATTAGGTACGTCGATGCCGATACGAACACCAGCGTAGCCATCTACATCGGTTGGTTTCCCACCAACAGTTTCTTTTACCTTTACGGTAGTAAACATCTTCTCACGGCGGGGATCATTATATCCATTCATGTAGCAGATAATATCCGCACCTACGACGATGGTCGTTCCAATCGTTGAAGATCATAGACGCACGGTTTTCTTCCACAGTCAACAGGGCATTGTCGTCATTGCTTGTGATGACCCTGCTTGTACGGCTGCTTCTGCAACCTGTTGTGCAGTGATCGGATCAACGTAAGCCATACGCAGGGCAAAACGTAATTTCAGAGTTAGCATACTTATACCATTTGCTCATATTACCGTAATAAACGTCATCGAACTTGCGGAACGTTTCAGGATCAAGGTCGAGATTCTCTTTCAAAACATCGGTAACCTCATTCAACTCTTTCAGCATCTGCTTGTACACCTCTTCCTGAGAGTCGTAAGGTACAGAAAGTGATATGCCGCCTAACTTATCCACTACTTTGCTATAAGGAATAGGGCCGAACATATCTGTTACACGATGCATGATAGCTACCCGTAGTAGCTTACCCAGTGCCAATGCTACCGGGTCGTCACTTTGATCTTGTAAGTCGCGGTAGTAAGGATAGGTATTGGTGATAACAGTAGAAAAGGTAGCCTCAATCCAGTCTACAGATGGGTTGTAGGTTTCAAATTTGGTTGTCCACGGATTGATAGCACCGAAGTATCCAGCAAATGGACCTGCGGCTAATGCTTCTATGAACTGATAGCTGTGTTCCTGGGTGGGAATGACAAGGCCCTGCAAACCTCTCAGCGTGGTGCCTAAGTTGTAGTTCTCACGTTCTTGCTCTTGCTTGGTCACCTGATAGTCCTTGGAGTTGATCTTGTCGAAATTGTCCGTACAAGCGGTTCCACTTGCAAGGAGTAGGGCAAGAGAGAACATCTTCAGGATAGATGTCATTGGTTGTTTCATACTATATAGAATTTAATTCGTTAAAAGGTTATTTTTACATTCACGCCGATATTACGGGTGCTCGGCAGCATGAAGTAGTCGATACCCTGATAGTAGTTATCGGTAGTAGCTACGGCTTCGGGATCGAAAGGAGCCTTGTTATAAATCATCCACAGGTTACGGCCTACCACCGATACTTGAATATCGCATGCGTTACCCAACCACTTGCGTGGAATAGTGTAGCCGAGACTGGCTTCCTGTAAGCGTACATTGGTAGCACTGTAAGTATAATATTGTGGAAGTCCGCTCTCGCTGCCGATTGCTGTATAGTAGGTCTGAGCATCTACAAGAGTACGTCCATTCAATAACACACCACCATTGTCGCGTGCCAGTGCCGAACGTTCGGAAACACCGTATTGATCCATGGCTGCTTCGGTAGCAGAGTAAACGATACCGCCAATACGTGCTGTGATAAGTGCGCTGAGGCTGATTCCTTTCCATGAGAAATGATTGTTCCATGCCAGATTTGCTTTCGGGAATACGGTACCTAACTTGATATCGTCAAGGTTGTTTTCTACTACCAGTGCACCGGAAGGATCAATTTCTACCATACCATTATTGTCACGTTTCAAGTCGGACTGTGAGTAAAGGTCGCCCAATGTTCCGCCCTCTTTCAATATAAATTTGGCCTTACCCAATTTGCCTATTTCCAAACGGTCTTTATTAATAATCTCACCTGTTTCGGGGTGCAGATAGTCTCTTACCAGTTCCTTGATTTCATTTTTGTTGTGGCTCAAGGTGAAGTTACTATCCCAATGGAAATTATTGTTCCATGTATGATTGTATCCCAGTGAGAGTTCAATACCGGTATTGCGTACGTAACCTGTTTGCAGATAGATAGTACTGTAGCCTGACGATACGGAAATCTGCGGATCGAACGTCTGGTTGAATGTATTGGCAAGATACCAGGACAGCCCGAGATTGAAATCCTTGAAAAGGCGCATATCTAGACCTAATTCCCAAGAATTGGTACGTTCCGGTTTCAGATCACCGATAGGATAATGTGTCTTTGGCTTCCATCCTTGATTGGTTTCGTCATACTCGTAAGTAGGCGATGTCAGATTGCGCGGATAAGGCATACCGACAGAACTGAATGAACCACGTACTTTCATATAGTCAATGAAAGCAGGGAGTTGTACCATCTCTGAGATGACACCGGAAAGACCGACAGAAGGATAGAAGAAGGAAGAAGTAGACGAGTTGGTGTGAAGCCCAGTCGTTACGTCCGGTTAACGTTAGATAGAGCATACTTTTCAACCAACTTCCACGCTGGCAAAGATAGATTGTGTCTGTTCCTGCCATTCGTCCTGACGGGCTTTTTCTTGGTGTTATCAAGGTCGTAAACATTGAATACGTTGGGAATACCTTCTCGCGTATCGGTCCACGATAACTTAGGTCGTCATACTTATTGTTCATGATGCTGGTACCTATGTTTGCTACCAATGAGTAGTCGCCAAAACGCTTGTTGATGTTGACGAGTGCGTCAGCATAAGCTTGGCTTTCATCAGGTTTTCTATGGCATAGTAACCTTGTGTACTACCTTCGGTTAGTGTGGTGTTAGAACTTGCGTAAAGTTTTTGTTCGTATTTGGTATTGGAATTGTCTATACGTACACGTCCTGAGATATTCAGCCAGTCGGTTATATCGTAACTTAATGCTGCGGACAGCATATAACGTTTCTTTTGGTTGAGGCGCAGATTGCGGTAGGCGATCCAGTAAGGGTTTTGCATACGAAGATCACCTTCACCTTGCGGCCAAAACATGGTGTTGATTTTGCGTGTTGGGTCCCAGCGCTCAAACACTTTGGTAAGACTGAAATCATCACCGCGCGGAAACAGATAAACGGGCACGATCGGGTTGGAATAAACACCTTGATTGGTCATGTTTCGGTCGTTCTGGATGATATAGCTGGCGCCTACATCGAGTTTCATCTTACCATCCAGAAAGCTCGTTGTATTGCGAAAGTTGAAATTGTAACGGTTATAACGATTGTTGGGTACGATACCTTCGGAATTTACTGCGGCGGCTGAGAAGAAAGTCTGATTCTTCTCTGTTCCGGTGGAGAGTGTGACGGAATTGGTAAAGATTAATCCTGTATCGAAGAAATCCTTTGGTTCAAACCCTGTGCGTGATGCTTCATTCAATAATGATCCCCAACTCAAAGTGCTGGAACCTGCTGTCTTGCCTCGGCTACCTGTCCCATAGCGATTCTGGAACTGAGGAAGTACGAATGGTTTAGAGAACTCAGTATTACTGTTGACAGATACTTGTAGTTTTCCTACTTGTCCTCGTTTGGTAGTGATAACGATGGCACCATTAGCTGCATTGCTACCATAGAGGGCGGCTGCAGCGGCACCTGTCAGTACGGAAATACTTTCTATATCATCCGGATTCAAGTCTGCAATGCTTTCGGACTTACCGCGGGAATCAAATTCCGTTCCACCTCCACCTCCAAAATTGAACATCGGAATTCCATCAATAACATATAGTGCATTACTGCTCTGTTCGATAGATTTTGTACCGCGCATCACTACTTTACTAGCTCCGCCCACACCGGAGGAACTACTATTGATATTGACACCAGCTACCTTACCGTTCAGGCTGTTGATGAAATTAGCATCCTTGATGCCAGAAATCGCATCAGCCTTCACCTGCTGCACATTGTAGCTCAGTGCCTTTTGTTCGCGTTTAATGCCGAGAGCGGTGACTACCACTTCGTTCAGCTGTTTTGTATCACTCGCTAATCTTATTTCGTAGATATTCTTATCTGTTATTTTCACAGTTTGAGGCGTATATCCCACATAAGTGAAGCTTAATGTACTACCTTGGGGAGCCATTATATTGAAATTTCCATCAATATCGGTGATTGCACCTACGGAGCTTCCTTCTACTTTTATATTCACTCCGATCAGTGGTTCATTGTTTTCGTCAATGACCATTCCACTTACTTTTTTTGCAGGAGTTTCTTTGGGCTTTTTGTCGGGAATAATCATGATATACTTATCTTTGAACTGATAAGTAAATCCACTTCCTTGGAGGATTTGTTTAAGGGCATTCTCTAATGCCACAGCTTTTAGGTCAAGATTTAAAACAGGCTTGTTTTTCAGTTGCGAATCATTGTATCCGACAGAATAATCGGATTGTTTTTCTATTTCCTTAAGTGCCTCGATAACAGATATATTTTTCTTCTGAATCGTGATCTTGGCACTATTTTGTGCAAAGGAGGGTGTTTGCATCATCAACAAACAGAAAAAAAGTAAAAAACTTCTTCCCTTTGCGGTTTGATCTACTATAAATTCATAAATTTGTAGCATTTTCTTAGTATTAGGTTATTAACTAAATTATTTCACGGTAATTGAATAGAGTAAAACTCTAATATTGAGAATTTTGATTTCATATCCGGGATAGAGTTAGGGCTCCGTTCCGGATACTTTTTTGCATGAGTCTTTAGTGGTTAAAAAGGTTATTATATTGTTGTTTTTTTACTGTTTTTCTTTTGGGATGATACCCGTTACTTGGGGATTAAGTAACAGCGGTCTCCTTTTATCTTATAGTCCATTTGACCTACTACATTTACTATCACATCCATTACCTCAGATAGTGGTGCCTGGTCTTTAAACCTGAAACTGTATCTGTCGTCTTTCAGCGTTTTGAGCTGATACTCGAATGTATAAGGATATTTACGTTCAAGGATTGTGATGATATCTTTGACGGACATTTCTCTGAACACAAGTTCTCCACGTTGCCAGGCGGTAACTTCTTTCATATCCGGATGGTCCAGGCTATGGTAATGAGTATTTTTGTTATAAGCCAACTGCTCATTCGGTTTTAGAATCACCTGCGATTTTAAATCATTGTATTCTACCAATACGCTTCCTGAAATCAATGTGGCTGCCAACACCGGATTTTCCGGATAAGCTGAAATGTTGAACTCCGTACCCAAAGCTGTCACCTGAAAATCATTGGATTTGACGATGAACGGATGTTTCTTATCCGGTTTGACTTTAAAGTTGGCTTCGCCGATTAAAAATACGCTACGGTTTTTCCCGGTAAAGTTTTGCGGATATAAAAGTGTACTTTGTGAGTTCAGCTGTACCTGGGTTCCATCGGGTAAAGTGAGAGTCCTTATTTCAGCAATAGGAATATATTGTTGAATAAGGTTCTCTTCTGCATCTTTACCGATGGTAGAAAGGTAAACCGAAGATGCGGCCACTATAAAGAAAACCGCAGCGACAGCCTGCCACATATGAATCGGTCGGATTGTTCTTTTTCGTTGTATGGGAGGTATTCCGGCATTCTTTTTCAAAAGTTCATAAGACTCCTGCATATCGGTTGCGGTTCCCCGTTTATGAGCCTCATCCCATAATTTTTGTAATGCTTCGTCTTTTTCGGAAGTATGCTCTTCATCTACCAGCCACTTGTAGAAATCTTGCTGGGTAGATTCCGGATAGTCGTTTCCGGTGAATAATGTTATTATTTTCTGAAAGTAATTCTTCATATTGAGGTATTAATGTTATAACTGTTATATTAATACTTCAATTAACTAAGGCAGCTTACTTAAGGGAGTAGCAGAAAAAATGCAAAAAAGATGATTTTTTTCATTTCAAGCAGAGTTAAGTAGATATGATGTTCCACTGTTCGTCTCGAAATATTTAGTTTCTCGGCTATTTCAAGATTGCTCATATGCTTGAAACGACTCATTTCGAAAATCATTCTGCGTTGTTCCGGGAGACGTTCGAGAACTAATTTGATGATTAGTTGCGCCTCTTTATAATAGATGGGGTTGAGTGTATCTTCTGATTGGAAAAGTTCGTCGATGAGAGTTTTTTCTATAATTTTCTCCTGATAAGCCAATTCTACTTTTTTGTGTTTGATAAAATTGAGAGTTGTACTTTTAGTAAGAGTATAGATATAAGGAGTCGGATTAGGAACTTCTGCCCATAATTCAGGCTTAGTCCATAGTTTAGTGAAAACATCTTGGGTAATATCCTTCGCGTCTTCTTCGGATTTAAGCAGCATTAGGGCGAAATATTTCACTACTGAATAATACTTCGTGAATATTGTTTCGAATTGTTGCGCTAAAAGTCTTTCGTCTTGATCTGGGGTCATCGGGTTAACAGATTATTGAAATCGAAAGACAAATGTAAACAAATTAAATTAAGATACGAAGAAAAAAGGAATAGTTTATAAAAAAGAAAAAAGATAGTGACACCATCCGGTCCGGATAGTGTCACTATATGAGTGGGATGCTGACACTATCGCAACAGGATAGTGTCACTATCTTAAAGTTAGTTTTTACCAGTTCCTTTTCACTGTACGGTAGCCATAACCGATGATTACCAGGAAACAAATGAATGGCAAAATGAATGATACATTGACAGCCGGCATGGAAGCTATCTCTTTCATGTCAATAATGCTTGCTTGCAAGGGAGGAAGTATGGAACCTCCCAAAATGGCCATAATCAGACCGGCTGCCCCGAACTTGGCATCGTCTCCCATACCTTTCAATGCAATTCCGTAAATGGTAGGGAACATCAAAGACATACAGGCGGAAACTGCTACCAGACAATACAGTCCGAAGATATTCTGAAGGAAGATCGTTCCTAATGTGAAAATGCCTCCGAAGATGGCAAGGATCATGAGCAACTTCCCTGCATTGAGATAGCGCAGAATGAAAGTACAGATAAAGCGGCTGATACAGAAAATAACCATCGCTACGATATTGTATTGCTGGGACAGAACTTCCGCACTTTTTTCATCCATGCCATATTCCGGCGACATAAACAGGCGTGTACCATACTGAATGATAAAGGTCCAGCACATAATCTGAACACCCACATAGAAGAATTGTGCTATTACACCTTCCCGATAGCGTGTCTGGGTGAAAATACGTTTTAGCGTAGGAAAGAAATCTATTTTGTGATTCTGATCTCCATTCTTGGGCATTTTTACAAATCGTATCAGAAGCAGCATCGCCAGAATAACGAGTCCGATAGTGAGATAAGGAGCTATCAATACGGCAAGATCGCTTTCCTTGATGGCCTGAAACTCACTGTCGTTCAGTAAAGCGCGTTCATCAGTGCCCATCGGGTGCAGTTTAGCCTGAATAAATTGCATTGCCACGTACATTCCGAGCAGCGATCCCATTGGATTGAAAGACTGGGCGAGGTTCAGACGTCTTGTAGCTGTCTCTTCCGTTCCCATAGAAAGTATATAGGGGTTGCAACTGGTTTCCAGAAAGGAGAGTCCGCAGGTCAGAATAAAGTAAGCGATCAGAAACGGGTAATACTCTCCTGTCATCTTGGCGGGAAAGAATAAGAAGGCTCCGAAAGCATACAGGCCGAGTCCTAACAATACTCCGGCTTTATAAGAGAATTTGCGGATGAACATGGCGGCAGGGAAAGCCATGGCAAAATATCCACCGTAAAAGGCTACCTGAACCAGTGCCCCGTCGGTAGCGCTCATCCGGAAAATTTTGGAGAATGCCTTTACCATCGGGTTGGTAATATCGTTCGCAAATCCCCACAGTGCAAAGCAGGAGGTAATAAGTATGAATGGAATAAGATAGCTGACGCCATCCTTTGAGATAATAGACTGCTTAGTGTGTTTCATGGTAATTTCTTGTTATTTTAGGTATTATATAAATGGAACATTCTCTCCATGGGTCTCCATTTCTCAGCGGAACTCATTCCCGGAGCGGCCTGCTGGAGGATGGACATGTATTCTTCCCATTCTTGTTGCCGGGGGAGAGTGTTCAGACGTGCCATGGCTGTGTCCCAGTCAAAGTCGACGGGTGCTTCGACGATCATGAACAAACGGGTGCCGAGAATGTAAATTTCCATCTCAAGGATACCAACTTCATGGATTCCTGTAAGGATTTCGGGCCAAACTTCTGCCTGGCTGTGTCTTTTCCGATATTCAGCTATTAACTCCGGTGAATCCCGTAGATCAAGAGTCTGGCAATATCGCTTGACAGGGACGTTGTAGGTTTTTACTTGATAGCCAGTTTGAGGTGTTTCCATATCTTTCTTATTTTTCAGGGTAATATACTTGTGGTGTAACACTGCGGCTTACTACTTCTCTGATTTCCCGGAGGCTGGATATTTCTCCTTTCGCCATTGCCTGAGTCAGGATATTCCCCATTGCTGTGGCTTCTACCGGTCCGGCATAAACAGGGATGCCGAGTGCGTTGGCAGTAAGTTGGTTGAGCAGTTTATTTTGTGAGCCTCCTCCGATAATGTTTAGCCGGTGAATCGGAGAGGGGAGACAACGATTGAGCTGTGCTACCGCCTCACGATATTTGGAGGCCAGTGACTGTAGTACGCATTTGACCATTTCTGCCTTGTTTCCGGGAACTTTAAGTGAATGATTCCGGCAGTAGTTCAGAAGGGCTGTTTCCATATTTTCGGGGTTCATGAACTCTGCATCGTCCACGGGAATAATCGTGTCAATTTCTGCGTCCGCAGCTTGCGGAAGAATCATATCATAACTTTGTTCTTCACCACGTAGCTTCCATTCGCTCATCAAGCGTTGCAGAATCCATAGTCCGGTAATGTTTTGCAAGAATCGGATGTGACCGCCTACGCCTCCTTCATTGGTAAATTGAGCCAGTCTCGCTTCTTCCGTCAATATGGGTTCATCCACTTCGACTCCCAACAATGACCAGGTGCCGGAACTGAGAAAGGCTACTTGACCTTCAGTTGCCGGAACGGCAGCAACGGCACTGGCTGTGTCATGCGAGCCGACAGCGATAATGTCGACGGTGCCTAATCCTGTTTCACGGCCTATCTCTTCTTTAAGTGTTCCTCTGACAGTTCCCGGCAGAATAATTTCTCCGAATAAGTGTTCGGGGAGTCCCAAAGTACGGATGGTATCCATCGACCAGTTTCGTTGGTGTGCATCGACTAGTTCGGAGGTGGAAGCTATGCAATATTCATTATTGGCTACTCCCGTCAGGTAATAGCTGAAGAGGTCGGGCATAAAGAGAAGCCGCTGTGCAACTTCTAGCAGTACATCCTGATTCTGTTGCATGCTGTAAAGCTGAAACAGCGTATTGATAGGCATTACTTGTATGCCTGTGCAGGCGTAATGCTTTTGTGCATCCAGTATTTGAAATACCTTGTCCGGCATTCCGTCTGTTCGGGCATCCCGATAGCAGACAGGGTTGCCCAGTAAATTTCCTTTTTTGTCAATCAGGCCGAAGTCTACTCCCCAGGTATCTATGCCGATTCCTTTGACATGATATCCCTTTTGTGCAGCAAGTTTCAGTCCGGTTTTCATATCTTCGAACAGGGCGGGAAAGTCCCAGTAAACATGATTCCCGAGTTTAACCTGCCGGTTGGTAAAGCGGTGTATTTCTTCTAATTCCAGCTTTCCCTGGAGAAGGGAGCCGGCGATGACCCGACCGCTTCCTCCTCCAAAGTCTACTGCCAAATATGTGTTTCTTGTGGTATCTTTCATGGTATTCCCGGATACTTATTTGGTTTTCTTTCCTAATACGTATATTTCCAGGTCTTCTATTTCTTCCGGTGTCAGTACGGAGTAATCGCCGCCGGACTGAACAATGATGCGGCAAGCCATTTCGAAGAAGGTAGCCCGTTCGTAAACTTGGTCGAAGTCTTTTCCGCATACTACTTGTCCGTGATTGGTCAGTAAGACGGAATTATGCTTCAGCATTGCTTCTACTACCGCTTTGGCCAATTCGGGAGATCCCGGCCGATAGTAAGGAATTACGGGAATTTCCGACCCGACATGACAAGGTATTTCTGCCGTTACGTTGAAATTTGTCGGTTTGTTTTTCATGCAAGAGATGGCAGTGGCATATTCCGACTGGAAATGGAGTACTACATTTACATCCGGCCGTTCGCGGAGAACGCCAAGATGGAATGTGCTTTCCATAGATGGTTTTACGCCATTCGTCGGTGTACCGCTGGCTATATTACAGATAGAAACTTTTTCTTTGGCAAGGGTAGGGACCCAGGAGCCTGTACCCGAAATCAGTGCTTCTTCTCCGATTCTCCAGGAAAGATTACCGCTGCTGCAAAGCATTAATTTTGCGTCTCCGTAGCGGTGTGCCTGTGCCAGAAACAGTTCGATGTGTTCGTCAGTTATCATAGTGTTTTTATTTAAGCCGTCATATAGTGGAAGCTTGTGTTTGAAGACTGCTTCCACTATGATACGGCAAAGTTAAATTATTAAATCAAATAGGACGAAAGATTCTTGTTTATTTATAGATAGGACCGTAAGTTGTACAAGCTCTGTAATCTGCTCCTTCTTTGTCCATACCGAATGCGTTCCATGCAGCCGGACGGAAAATTTCGTTTTCATCTACATTGTGCATGCAAACAGGGATACGAAGCATAGAGGCAAGCGTAATCAGGTCTTGTCCGATGTGACCGTAGCTGATGGCTCCGTGGTTAGCGCCCCAGTTGTTCATCACAGAATATACATCCTTGAAAGCGGATTTATCACACAGACGAGGAACGAACCACGTAGTCGGCCATGTCGGGTCGGTACGCATATTCAGTTTCTGATGGATTTCCGGATCAATCTCAACGGTCCATCCTTCTGCGATTTGCAGGACAGGGCCCAAGCCTTTGATCAGGTTCAGACGCATCATAGTAACAGGCATTCCACCTTTTGAAAGAAAGTTGGACGAGAAGCCGCCGCCACGGAAGTAATCGCGGTCTGCCGGATACCAGGTCGTTGCTTTGAGGCAGTTTTCTACGTCTGCATCAGTCAGATTCCATGGTTCTTTCATGACAGGATTTCCTTCTGCGTCTAATGACTGGCCGGAACCGTCGAGTGTTGTTGCACCGGAGTTGATCAGGTGGATGATACCGTTGGCTGCCAAGCCGGTCAGTTCTTTACCGGTTACACGTTTCACGGCTTCAGGGCTCCAATACGTACGTACATCAGAGAATATTTGTGCACGATTGGTCAGCAAGTGTCCGAACAGCATTGCTACACCGTTACAAGCATCGTTTTCGGTAGCCACTACGAATGCTTCACGAATACCGTTCCAGTCGAAAGAAGTGTTGAGCAATGCTTCCGGATAGTCACCGTTAGGATAAAAGTCTGTCCATTGGCGTTGTCCCTGGAAGCCGGCAGCGATAGCATTGTGTCCCAAAGCTTCTTCCTTGAATCCCATTTCTTTCAGTTTCGGGTTTCCGGTCATCAGGTCACGCATGATGATCATCATCTTCACGACAAATTCCCAGTCAGCATCTTTTTGTTCGCGGTTTTTGCGTTTCTCCGGGCGGTTCTTGAAGTCTTCTCCTTCATTTACTTTGCAGTATTTTTCAGTCCATGCCATTGCTTTGGCATATTCTTCGTGGTCATAGATACCTTCTTCCATGCGGCGGATGATTTCCGTCAGGTCAATTGACTCATTGCGCATTCCCAGATATTCCTGGAAGAAGTCGGGGTTGACAATAGAGCCGGCGATACCCATTGATACACTACCCATTGACAAATAAGATTTGCCTCTCATCGTTGCTACTGCCTGTGCGGCACGTGCAAAACGAAGAATTTTTTCCGCTACGTCTTCAGGAATTGTATTATCGTCAAGGTCTTGTACGTCGCGTCCGTAGATACCGAATGCAGGGAGTCCTTTTGTGCATGACCTGCCAATACGGCTGCAAGGTATACTGCTCCCGGACGCTCGGTTCCGTTGAAGCCCCAGACAGCTTTCGGGTAATGAGGATTCATATCCATTGTCTCCGCACCATAGCACCAGCAGGAGGTAACAGTGATAGTAGACCCAACGCCTTCTCTTTCGAATTTCTCTGCGCAAGCAGCGCTTTCGGCTACACGTCCGATAGTATTGTCTGCAATAACACATTCTACAGGACTTCCGTCACCGTTCTTCAGGTTGCTGCTGATTAACTCGGCTACTGCTTTGGCAAGATTCATTGTCTTTTCTTCAAGGCTTTCACGAACGCCGCCCTGGCGACCGTCGATAGTGGGACGAATCCCGATTTTCGGATACTTTTTCATGGTTTCTAAATTTTTATTTGGTGATTGAATTCTGTGCTGAACTGTGCTGTCAATACGGCAAAAATTACAGGGACTTTCGGAGTCTTACTTCAGTAGGCAGGTACTTTTGTATCGGGACATTATTCAGGACAAAGTTTGCCGCTTCATTTCCCATCATCTCCCAATCAATACTCAATGAAGTAATTCCTTCGTCGATCACTTCGTAGGAAGGAATATCATTGTATGCCAACAGACCGAAATCTCTTCCGCATTTTAGTCCTTCCAGTCTTCCTTGTTTCACAACCTTCACTACATCTTGTTGCTTGATGGCTATGTAGACTACTCCTTTGCGTACGGTCAGATTCTCGATATCTTCCTGAATTTCGTATAAAAATCCTTGTTCCTCACAAAAACGGGTAAAATACTCTTTACTGCTTTGGGGATGCTTCAGATTTTTAGAGAATAACAGAACAAGTTGTGGGTAGTGCCGTAGTTTCTCCTTCAGCATGAGTAATGCCTGATAGAAAGCTTCATCAAAATCCTGACAGATATAAGAATACTTTTCTTTCTCGAATTTACCGAAGTCAAGAAGCAATAATTTTGTTGGATGAATCTTATTGAGAACCATACTGAATTTCTCATTATCGAAATTCATCACTATGTATTTATTATATTTTCCGACAGATTCGCGGATAATGGTATTGAAAAGCCGTTCATTATATTGATGAAACAGCAAGTCTACTTTGTAATTAATAGGCAGATGTTTGACGAAACTATTGTAAAGGGCTTCTTTAAAAGGAGTGTACTGGTCGAGCAGGAGCAGGACATTGGTCACCTGACTGGTTACATAATATCCTTTTCCCGGAGTGGAATCGATCAGTCCCCGTTCGCGCAAATCAAGAAAGGCCTTGAAAACGGTATCGCGTGATACTCCATATTCTGCACTTAACTGATTGATGGAAGGCAAAGAATCTCCTTCACGAAATTTTTTCATGGAAATCGCCTGGCTTAATGTATCCGCTAATTGCGTAACCTTGCTGGACTGTTGACCGAATGTTTTCTTTTTATCAGTTCGTCTCATACTGTTATAAGATAAATGACTGTGCTGAGCTATGCTGTTGCAAAGAAAAGAAATTTATTCAGAAGTAGAGAACTATTTTAATATGTTCTATAGCAGGAAATAAAAAAATCCCCTTCGGCGAACCGAAGAGGATTTATAGCTTTTTCCAAATGTCTTGTTAGGAACCTGCCGAAATTTATTCAGCAGCAGCTTCTGTTGCAGCAGCTTCTTCAGCCGGAGCTTCAGTTGCTTCTTCTGCAGGTGCTTCAGCAGCAGCTTTTTCAGCAGCTTCAGCAGCTTTCTTTTCAGCGAGTGCTTTTGCTTTCACTTCGTTGATCTTCTTTTCTGCTTCCAGACGTGCTTTAGCTTCAGCTTTCTTTTCTTCGTCTTGTTTAGCTTTCAAAGCAGCCAGACCTGACTGTTTGTTGTTCTTCCAAGCTTCGAATTTAGCTTCTGCTTCTGCTTCTCCGAATGCGCCTTTTGCAACACCGCCAAGAAGATGTTTCTTCATGTAAACACCTTCACGAGAAAGGATATTACGTACAGTGTCACTTGGTTGTGCACCTTTCAGTACCCATGCCAATGCAGCGTCGAAATTCAAATCTACTGTAGCAGGATTGGTGTTCGGGTTGTAAGTACCAATCTTCTCAATAAATTTACCATCACGTGGTGCTCTGCTGTCTGCAATTACAATTGAATAAAACGCGTAACTTTTACGTCCGTGTCTTTGCAATCTGATTCTAGTTGCCATTTTTAATAATTGTTTTTAATTAATGATTTGAATTATGCTACTAACTCGTAATAGCGGGCGCAAAGATACAGCTTTTCTTTTGATTGACAAATATTTCCTTTCTTTTTCTTATGAATACCTCCTCGGATATCGGAACAGGATAGCGAGCAGGGCACAGATCCCCATCGTAAACGGATAATAGAGATTGCCGATGATACTGATAGGAGAGATGTTGGCTAACCCTGCAGCAATCAGCATTTGTGCTCCATAGGGTATGATGCCTTGTATCAGACAGGAGAATGTATCCAGAATACTGGCTGTTTTTCTCCGGTCGAGATGGAATCTCTTTGCAATATCCTTTGCAATAGGTCCTGTGGTGATGATGGCAATCGTATTGTTGGCAGTGCATAGGTTGGCGATACTTACCAGAGCGGCGATGCTCAGTTCCGCACCACGCTTGCTGTTGACATGACGGGTCAGTTTTTTGATGATGAAATTGATACCTCCGTTATAACGGATTGTTTCGAGCATACCGCCTGCCAGTAATGTGATAATGATCAATTCACCCATGCCTGTGATACCCGTACCCATTGCCCCAAACCAATCGAATACGCCAAAACTTCCGGTAGCTATGCCGATGATACCGCTGGTCAGGATACCAATTATTAATACCAACATCACGTTCATTCCGGCAATGGCTGTTCCCAGTACTATTATATAAGGTATGACTTTTATCCATTCAATAGTCTGTACTTGTGCGGGCGCAGTGATGGATAGTCCTTGAAAAATGTAGATTCCCAGTACGATAATCGCTGCCGGAACCACAATCATAGAATTTACCCGAAACTTATCACGCATCACGCATTCCTGAGTTTTGGTTGAGGCAATGGTCGTATCGGATATAAACGACAGGTTATCTCCAAAGAAAGAACCTCCGACAACGACTGCTACCATAAACGGAAGGGCGATTTCTGTCTTTTCGGCCAGGCCGACAGCAACGGGAGTAAGGGCTACAATTGTCCCTACGCTGGTTCCGATGGATAATGATATAAAACAGGCGGCAATGAATATCCCGGCCAATAGCAGATTATCAGGGAGGATATGCAGTGTCAGATTGACGGTTGCATCAATAGCTCCCATCTGCTTGGCGCTTTGTGCGAAAGCTCCGGCAAGGATGAATATCCATATCATCAGAAGGATATTCTTGTTGGCGGCTCCTACGGAGAACTGGTAGATACGCTGGTCGAGCTTCAATCCTCGCGTAATGGCAATTGCGTAACAGGAAGACACGAGGAAAGCCACAGTGATGGGTACTTTATAAAAGTCATTAACAAGAATGGAAGTTACCAGATAAAGGCAGAGAAAGACGAGTAACGGACTCAATGCCCACCAGCTGCCATGACGTTCTTTATGTATTTTTTCTTCAGTCATAAATTGATATTGTGGTATATATTCGAACTGCAAAGATAGTAAGGAAACACATAAGTCATAGCAATACAATACGTTTTTGCATGATATCTGTCAGTTGCGCCTTCAACTGACGGGCATTGATAGGTTTCGGCATATACCCGTCAAAACCACTTTCCATCACCCGTTGCTCGTCTGAAGCATATGCAAAAGCCGTAATGGCGATAATCGGTACTTTGGCAGAGTACTTGCGGATTTCTTTGGTTGCTTCATATCCATCCAGGACAGGCATATTGATATCCATTAATATAATTTGTGGATTATGCTCCTTGAACATGTTTACAGCTTCCTGACCATCCCAGGCATGAAGCAGATGATAATCATATTTTAGAATAGATTCGAACAACTTATAATTGCTTTCATTATCTTCAGCAATCAAAATTACCAGCTTATCCTTTTCTATGGCAATAGGTTGTATGTCCTTTGGAAGGCTCTTCTTAACAGTCTCTGCTTGCTTGTAAGGCAAAGTGAACCAGAATGTAGAGCCGTTTCCTTCTTCTGATTCTACCCCGATTTTACCTCCCATGTGTTCGACAAGTGTCTGGCAGATTGAGAGTCCTAAACCCGTACCTTGTGCAAATGAATTTAATTTGACGAAACGTCCAAAAATACTTTTTTGCTTATCTTGAGGAATGCCGCAACCTGTATCAGCCACATAGAAATATAATTCATTGTTCTGACGTTTGTATCCAAATCGGATACTACCTTGAATGGTGAATTTTATGGCATTCGTCACCAGGTTAATAATTAACTGAGATAACCTGTTCTTTTCTATATGTGCGAAACATGGTTCTTCAGGAGCTACGAATTCCAGTTTGACAGCATTCGACTTAAGTTTCAGTTGACACATGTTTTCCAGGTCTTTCATTAAATCATTGATTTCAACATTGGAATAGTGCAGGTCCAATGTTCCTGCTTCTATTTTTGATAAATCAAGGATATCACTGATGAGCTGCAATAATAACGTATTATTGTTTTCAATGATACTGACATATTCTTGTTTTTCCTCTTCTTCTTCGGTGGATGCCAATATACCGGAGAAACCGACGATAGCATTTAGAGGAGTACGAATTTCATGACTCATGTTGGCAAGGAAAGCAGACTTCAGCCGATTGGACTCTTCGGCACGGTTTTTGGCATTAATCAGTTCCATCTCCATTTTTTTTCGTTCAGTGATAACGAGTGAGGAGCCAACAAGAGTCAATGGGTTGCCATTTTCGTCCCGCGTTTCAACGGCTGCTTGGGCTTCCACCCATTCTATCCTATGAAATCCTTTTTGTGTGCTGACTACGCGATATTCTTCTTTTACTTTTTCCGAATGACCGTCTATTAAGTTCTGATAAGCTTGTTCTACCCGTTTCCGGTCTTCCTTAAATATCTTGGAAAAATAGTGATAGTCGGGTACTGCCAGTTGTTCTTCGGCAACGTCTTTTCCTTGTGTGCTAAGTTCTATCGGTTTGTTGATGTCGCATAAAATTGTTTTACTTCGCAAATCCCATTTCCATGGCACGATATTAGCTACGTCAAGTGACATGGCGAGTTTGTTGTTGATAGTGCTTAGCTTTTGTTGTGCCTTATGGAGCTCTGTGCTGTTCAGGCAAAATACATCAATCATATTATTTTGCCGGTTTGCTTTAAGTACTATATCGTAGAAGGTATCTATTTTTTTGAAATAGTAGGGGAATGTTATTACTTTATTTTCTGATAAGGCTATTTGAGTGAAGTGCAGGAAGTCCGGCATTGATTCCGGAAATATTTCACTCGCTTTTTTCCCGACAACTTCTTCTTTGCGGAAAAAGTTTTTCTCAAAATGCGCATTCACATTGCGGTAAATCAGTTCTACGGGAATGCCATTTTTATCAGCAAGCACTTCTTCCTGCATATAGAGAATGGGCATGTTATTAACCAGATTCTTATAATTTGTCATTGCGTCAATTTCTTTTTGCTGTGCTTTTTTGATGCTATTCAGGCTATGGATACGATAAAAGAATACGATTGCCAGTAATATCATAAAAGACAAGGTACCCATAATGAAATATTTGTTCTGTTTCCAGAATCCAAGCGGTTTATTCAGAAAATGTGTGTTTGGAGGACACATGGAAGGAGAGAATCCTTTACGGAGTAATATCGTATAGTTGATAATAGGTGCGCCATCTGATGGCATATAAAAGGGAATTTCTCTAGCCGGCTTTCCTGTAAGTATTTCTGAAATGGTATGAATTAATTGCTGGTTATAGTGTTTTTGGTCATAAGTATAACCACCTATCATGCCACCGTTTTCTTCTGTTATATCAGCCATATTAAGGGTGAAAATTGGAGCTGTAGTTGTTACGATAAGTTTGTGAGCATTGGTAACTAATGAAGTATTACCTGCAAATGTCGTTTTGTAGAACCAGGAAGCAAATAAAATTCCGGTTGTATTCGGATCAACATGATACAATGAATCCAATAATTGGTTCGTTGTCATTTTTTGTGGCGTGATGTACTGGTATTCAATATTAGGATTTATGGCTTTTAACTTTGTCTGTATTTCCAAATTATTGGTCTGATTGATTTCTCGCTCGTCACCGATAAATATGAATTTCTTCATATCAGGGATTATGTGAGAAATCAGTTGGATATTTTCCCGTAAATAAAGGTTTGAATATAAAAGTACCAGATTGTAGGGATCGGCAAGTTGGGAGATCGGAACACGCTCCGCTTGTGTAACTGGCTGTTTGTAGATGTAGGTGTCTTTAGGACCTATAAACTTTTCTTCCGAACAGAGTACAATAGGAATGTCTCCCCAAAGCTCTCTATATTCATCACGTAGTAATAGAGAAGGGTTTCCCAATAATATTAGCAGCCGTGGGCGATGATGCTCGTATTTCTGAGAGATCATATTCTTGAATTCTCCTAAAATCGTATCGTTATCGATCATTAAAGTATTCATATGTTCCGCATATAATGCCAGTTTTGGGTTCTTTTGAACGTACTCCGATACGGTTGAAATCATCCTGTTACTCCAAGGAGAAGATTCTGCATAGGAATTGATGCATAAAATATAGTTTGAAATATCTATGTGGTCTCTTTGTGCTAAAATAGGAGTAATAGATATGAAACATAGAAAAAATGCTAGCACATATTTTTCATATTCATGAGGTATGATGTTTGTGTTCGATATATTATTTATTGATTTGATACGGGCAAAAGTACTAAAAACAATCTGAAAAACGATGGCATCCAATTAAAAATAATAAAGTAGATGTATTGTTCAAGGAATTTCGAATCCGACCTTATGCGGATGTGTAAACCAAAATATGTAGGTGTACGAAAAGGATACACTTGTTTTATCAATAATTGGCCTATTGTTGTCTGTTTTATTAATGAATGAAGCTGCAATATTTGCTTGTTAAAAGCAGAATGCGTAAATTGTTGATTATGAATGTTGTATGGGCGACTGTTTTCCTTTAAAACCAACGGCTCGTTGGTTTTAAAGGAAGGACCCGTACACCGAGGAACGGGCCGTTGGTTTTAAAGGAAAGAATGAGTTTATTATTCAATTGTATGAACAATTCTTTTTGTGTGTGGATTTATTCCTTTCTATACTTTCCGGCATTATTTCAATGCTTCTATGACTTTCGGCAACATTGTCCAGATCGTATTCTCATCTTGTGCAGTAAAGAAGTTGCCATCTATCTCAGATTTTTCATCCGTGGCAATTCCGTTTTGAATGGCAGGTTTGGCCAGCGGATGGACAGCGACTTTTTTACCTTTTGTTATACCTGTAAAGTCAAACATCATTGCACCGGCACAGTGTCCGATCATCATCTTTCCTTTTTCTCCGAAAGTCTTGATGACTTCCATCAAGTCCACATTGTATGGCTGGTTTGCATACTGCTGGAATACAGGTACTGCATCTCCACAGGAGAATACAAGTGCATCAAATTCGTCTTCATGCCCTTTTAGATTAGCAATCACATCATCTACTATTAGGACCATTCCTGAATTGGTTTTGATCTCTTTCGTATCCGATACGGCAAATACTTTATAGGAAATGCCATTTTCGAAAAAGGCTTCCAAGTATTGGAATAAACCACAACCATTTACCGGATTCACTGCTAAAACTGCTACTTTCTTTGCCATAATCATAATTATTTAAATGAAACAATAGTTATTTTTAGTAAGTTTATTACTTTTGTGATGCAAATGTATCTACCTTAATTGAAAAATACAAGAACGAACCTTAGAATAAGGTAGTTACATGGAAGTAACTATTGTTGAAACTCAGTATAATACAAAACGTTAAAAAGATGAAAACTTTCACCCGACAGGAATTGCCCTGTAAGAGATGTCATAAGCCGCTTGGGAGACAAATGGTCGATGCTGGTACTGATAACTTTGAATGCGAGATGGTACGATGCGTTTTAGCGATATTCATAAAACGATAGAGGATATTTCACAGCGGATGCTGACTGTTACTCTTCGTACGCTCGAATCTGACGGTTTGATTGAACGGAAAATATATGCGGAAGTACCTCCCCGTGTAGAGTATTATCTAACAGATACAGGAGGAACTTTGATTCCGCATATTGAAGGATTAGTAGGCTGGGCTTTGGAAAATATGGATACGATTCTGGAGCATAGAAAAGTAACTGACTGGATTATGAATAAAGTAGTGGATACTGTTCTACAAAGTATTCACTATTTTATTTCATTCCATTTCGGCGGAGTTGTATTTAATAGATTGCGCACGAAGAAGTCGTAGCGTTTATGTTCACCGAAACTTTCTCCCATAGTGTGGTGAGCACCGGGAATAACCACTAACTCAAAATCTTTATTGGCTTTGATCAACGCATTTGCTACCTGCATGGTAGAAGCCGGATCTACGTTATCATCCATTTCACCTACTACCAGCATTAACGGGCGACTGAGCAAGTGAGCATTCTCAACATTCGATCCTTCTTTATATTGTTCACCAACCGGATAACCCAGCCATTGTTCATTCCACCATATCTTATCCATACGATTGTCATGGCAGCCACAGGCAGAATATGCTGCTTTATAAAATTCGGGATGAAACAGTACTGCTGTCATTGATTCCTGTCCACCTGCGGAACAACCATAAATTCCGACACGATCTATGTCCATATAAAGGGTACTTTTGGGCAGCGGATTTTATCCAGGCAATATGATCGGGCAATCCGGCATCTTTCAGATTCTTGTAACATACGTTTTCGAAAGTGCGTGAACGGAAAGAAGTTCCCATCCCATCTACCATGACAACAATAAAACCGAGTTCGGCAATACCACTCATAAAGTAGTTATAAGGAATAAAGGTTTTGGGTACGTATTGATTACCCGGTCCTTGATAGATATACTCCAAAACGGGGTATTTTTTGTCAGGATCAAAATTGCTGGGACGAATGATGATTCCCCACATATCCGTTTTTCCGTCACGACCTTTGGCGGTGAATACTTCGGGAGCTTTCCAGCCTTCAGCTTCCAGACGACTGATATCAGCCGTTTCAAGTGGCATGATGACTTTTCCGTTTTTGGCATCCCGGAGTACGGCTACAGGAGCTTTGTCTACCATAGAATATACATCAACTAAATATTGCATATCTTTTGAGAACCATGCATTATGCATTCCTTCTGCCGGAGTGAGACAAGTGAGATTCTTACCGTCGAAGCCGATACGATAATAACGGATCAGGTAGGGATCTTCTTTAGCTTGTACGCCATTTGCCGAGAAATAAATAAGTTGGTTGGTTTCATCTACCCGGAGGATATCACGTACGTACCATTCGCCTTTGGTTATCTGACGAATAGGCTGGGCTGTAGTACGGTCATACATATACAGGTGATTCCAGTTGTCACGTTCACTCATCCATATCATTCGTTTTCCATTTTGTAAATCATGTCGGAAACGACGGGAATAATTAACGTATTTGTCGCTTGTCTCTTCTATTAACGGGCGTACCTTTCCTGTTGCGGCAGAAAATTCCAATACCCGGTAGACCTGATGTCCGCGCTGATTGTATTCGAAAGTGATGGCTTGACTGTCACTGTTCCATTCGGGGGCCGTAATGTAATATTGTTGAGAGAATAAATCTGTCGATGGAATCACACTGTGTCCTGTTTCCACATCGTATATGCAGGGTATCTTAAACGGAAGTTCATCGCCCGGTTTGGCATACTCTTGTTTGTGGAGTTTGGGTTGAAGCTGATCGCTTGGGGAGGATTCCACATAATATACATAGCGTTTTTCTACCGGACGAATCTTGCAGGAAGCGACTTTTTTGCTGTCGGGAGACCAGCGGATATAGGCTGAGTAATAATTTCCCAAAGTACCGTCCAGACTTAGCTGTTTTTCTTTTCCGGTAGCTGTTTCTTTTACATATATATTATGATTCTTAATGAATGCTGTATATTTCTTGTCAGGAGAGGTGACGGGAGCAGCCGTCTTTTCATCATCTGTTTCCATCCAGTGGCGTTGTTTGCGTGGAGTGGGCAGAGCACCTTCATCTGTCAGCTGATTTTTATCGATGACATACATCCAGCGATGATTGTTGAAACGAAACGTAGCGTATCCAGTCCGTTGTTGACAGACAGACGATCCAGATAAAGAGAAGTGGCTTCTATTTTGCGTCCCGATGCCTCACTTAAAGCTGCTGCCACGAGTTTGTGGTCAAACAAGTCTTTTCTGTTTTGAGTGTCGGCATCCACTAATACATAGATACGTCCGTCGGGAGTATTTCGTACATACCAGAAATAATGCGTTTTACCAATCCACTCCGGATTGACATTGGAATAGAATACTTTGTTTGCACTGAATTTTTCTCCTGCTGAGTAAGCACGACGGTAATCTTCTATAGTACCTTGTGCGATGGCTATGTTTGTGCAGAAAAGCATGGCTGCTAATAGTAGGTTTTTCATGGCTCGTTAATTAATTTTTGCCAACAAAGTAAACGATAATAATAAGAGAAAACAAGTGCATTGTATTATTTTTCTATTGATTTGGATGATTGTTTGATTCTTTAGTACACCTTTAAATTGGAGAATGACTACTTCCTTGAAATGGAAGTCAGTGGTGTGGTGCGTGAATAGTATTCGGAAATATTTTGTTGTATTATACGGAAGAAGCTGCTCAGGAGTTTTCGGGAACAGTATATGTTCCCGAAGACGTGGAGAAAATACTTCTCTGATATATGTGATGCAGCAAGCTGCTATCAATTTATCCCTTTACGCCCATAAATTTGAAAGGCAGCGCTGTTTTAAAATTCTTGGCTGTATTTCCATGATACATCTCTCCATTGGCAATAGACAGTTTGAACACCGGAGCTCCTTCCGATAAATCGAAATCTTTCAGATTTACCCAAAAGGTATTCGGAGTCAGACTTGATTCGAAAAAGTATCTCAGGTTCTTGCTCTCCGAAACGGTTCTCCATTGCGTAGTGGAAATCTCGGGACTTTCGGGAGTGGATATCCCGTAAGGAACAGAAGCATTGCGTACAACACTGAATACACTGGCAACAGCTATTCTTTCATCATCGGTCTCGGGCAATGCGTTGATGTAGAAGCTGGCTCTGGCAAAGCGGTCGGCAGCGCGATTCGTACCGGGCAGAAAGCTCAGTCCTCCTATCGATTTCCAGTATTCGCTCAGTGCCAGTTGCTTGTTGTAAGTAGGAGAGTTGGTCATAACCTTGTATTCCTTACTATGATATACCGTGAGTTTCCCACCGATATATTCAAAAATGGCACAGTCACCTGTAGCATCCGAAATAGATAAATGTAAAGTGGCCAGACGGGAACCGTCCGGCATCATATCCGAAACGACCTGAAAGGTATCTTCGTCAATGTATGCTACGGCTTCTTCTACGGTGGCAAAATTGTCCAGCATATATTGCACCCAGGCTGTAATGGCAAGTCCCGGTTTATTCTTATCTCTTACGGGGTATTCGGTTTCGGGCAACCAAAGCAGATTGGCGACCAATCCTTTCTCATTCATACCGTCCGTACTGGCGATCTCGAAAGCGGAAGTCACTACGCTACCGTATCTGGAAGTCCATTCCAGCGAGTTCTCTCCGGTTTCTCCGTTCCGTTTCATCCCTCTGGGAAACACCCAAAGGTTGCTGTGCATATCTGTTTTCCAGTCCATAGAACGACCGGTTGCTACCATACCATTGCTTCCTGAATAAACGACTCTCGTACACATAATTTCGATTTTTAGTTATAGGTTTATTATTGGTTATTCATCTGTGAGATGCAACCTGTTCGGAATTCTGTCACAGAACTATCAGTCACGATAGTGACAAGTTAACAAGAATATGCCCTTAAAGTTCAGCGTTTGTATTGATAGTGCGAGATTGCTGAGCCGGTTTTTCAAGATATACTTTCGGAAATTGTTTATCAGGTGAATTTTTATACCTTTGCAAGATACTGATGAAAGGTTCAAAGTTTTAAAATATGGAGATAAAAAAGTAATTTCGGATAAAAAGAGTTCTTGGAACTGTTGCTTTTGGCTGATGAACAGGAGAGTATGATCGACCGCTATCTGGAACGTGGCGATATGTTCGTCTTGTACGATAACGGATTGAAAGCGTGCTGTGTCGTAACCCGTGAAGGGAAGGAATTTATGAAATCAAGAACATAGCTACGATCTCTTTTTCCAGCGGCAGGGATATGGAAAACGCTTGATTCAATTTTATTTGATCATTATCGGGGGAAATGTTCTGAAATGCTGGTCGGTACAGGCGATGCACCTTCTACGCTTTCTTTCTACGAACATTGTGGCTTCACCATTTCCCATCGGCTAAAGAATTTCTTTACCGACAATTACGACCATCCTATGTACGAAGACGGCAAGCAACTGGTGGATATGGTATATCTGAAAAAGACATTTTAGTATTTGCTTTGTGATGGAGATGGATATAAACCGGTTGGTGAAAGAGTATGGAAGCTATCAAAAGAGATTTAGGTTATCCGATTGTGTGGATGAAATAATAGAACTGTATGTTTATATTACCAATAGAAGAACCCATAATATTGATAGTTTCTTCATCTGAAAAGAGAGGTCTATTATTCTTACATTTATTATTTCCGTTGTTAATAAACGCAGTTTCAGTTTCTAATAAACTTTTGCACGTTTATTAGAAACGGTATCCAGTTTATTAAAACTATTTTGAGTTTTGGAAGAAAATATAAAATGAATTAAGCGAAAATATAAACAAAATGGGGCAATAATCATCCGACTTATTGCCCCATATCATGGTTGCTCTGATATAAAGAGATATCAGTTTATGTGTGTGCTATGTATCTATTTTTTTATAAAACTCATTCTTTTTAGTTTTCTTTCCTCAAAGATACAACATTAAAAGCCGTTTGTCAAGTGTTTCATAAGAAAAGCGGATTGTTCACCAAATAGCTCTGATTTTATTTATAAATCATATACGGTTACAGCTATTTCTTTGGTGATAAGCTCTTCTTTTATGATTTGCTCCATAAGTTCCCACTTGCCACCTGCCAGTCCACAGCCAATACGGGGCATATGTACACTTGCCTTGTGGGCAATTGTAAACAGGGCTACCTCCTTCAAACATTGCCGGACGGCGTCATAACGGATGGGAGGGAGTCCTTTACTGTCTTTATAAATGCCATGTTGTCCTATCATATTGGCGACATATAACTTATTTTCAACATTTACAAACTGTACAGCTCCCAAAGTAAATTCTTCCTGTGATTTGTACCACTGGCGATAGGCTTCTTCCGGCATTTTCCATTTTTTAGAAAGTGCCAGTACAAACCCTTTTCCCCATCCTCCGATATCGTTGCAAATATGAGTAATCACTTTGACACCTGAACCAATCGGTGCTGTGGCATCTCCTTTTATATATAGTATTTCCATCGTTTTATCTTTTTAATCAAAGCAAAGATAGAAAAAAACAGAGATATGGTGAATAATAATGGAAAGTTCTTCTTTGAATGAATATAAAATTGATTATAATTAAATCAATAATGAATAAAATTAAATTCTATATTAATATTATTGATATAATCGTTTGTTTTTATTCGAATTTATCTCTACTTTGCATCATAAATGAAGATGATATGAATGAAGTAAAGAAACGAGTTACCATTGCAATGTCCATCCTGTGATGCTCCATTGAAAGTAGGACGGTTGTTTTGTGAAGAATGCAATACGGAAGTTTGTGGCAATTTTGAATTGCCTTTACTGGCGCGCCTGTCGGAGAAAGAGCAGCAATTTGTTCTTGATTTTGTAAAGTCAAGCGGCAGTTTGAAAGATATGGCAAAGAACATAGGAGTCAGCTACCCTACAGTTCGGAATATGTTGGACGATATAATAGATAAACTAACTAAAATGGATATGTGATGAAAAACAAAGTAAAATTAATAGTGAATCCGTTTATTCGGATTGCAGGTGGTCAAGCGTTGATATGGGGCTTTCTGGGCTTAATAGTATCTACCTTATTGTGTTGGATATCGGGTTATCATTATCATGGTTTGCTTCATTTTGGACCGGCCCCCAATCCGGCTTGGTGGTGTTATCTGGCGGAACATCTGATTGTGTGGCTGATTCCTGCACTGCTCTTTTATCTAGGAGGTCTTTTTCTGTCTCATTCCCGCATTCGTGTGATAGATGTACTGGGTACTGTTTTGTTTGCTCAGCTGCCGTTGCTTGGAATGAATCTGATCAGCCTGTTGCCGGCCATGCGGATGATGTCACAAATGAACATGAATATGTCTCCCGAAGAAATGCTGGCACAGCCTTATTTTATCCTGGCAATGATTCTTACACTGTTGGGATTGCCGTTTCTGATACTTACTTTGATTTGGATGTTTAATGCCTTGAAAGTGTCTTGTAACTTGAAACAATGGAAGTTATGGACAGTCGCACTTATAGGAATTATTGGTGGTGATGTCTTGTGCCGGTTCCTGATAGGATGGTTGTATTAACGGCTTAAATATAGTGACACTATCCCGTCACGATAGTGTCACTATGTCTCTGTGATAGTGTCACTATAACGAGCGGATAGTGACACTATTTTCAATCATGGTAATTACTACACCATAATTAATTTTACTCATTGAACCAGTCTATCTTCTTGGAGAAATACATTACCATTGCCAAAATGATAAATAGTCCCAAACTGCCTGCTAATAATGCAAAGGTTTCCAGTTGAATCAAAACGAAGATATAAAGGTAGAGCACACTTAATAGTCCGGACATGATCAATGACGGTTTCTTCTTTTTGGTGATTCCCAACATATATCCGCCAACTAATATAATAGTCAGTGCCGCAGATAACAAATAAGCAGGATTAAAGCCGATATGTTCGGAGAAGGAGAGCAGCAGACTATAGAACAGGCAGAGTGCTAAACCTACCAGCAAATACTGTAACGCATGAATACGGGTTTTATTCATGATTTCAGTGAAGAAAATGACACCGAACGTCAGCAGAATAATCAGAATAGCATATTTAGCTGAACGCATGGACTGCTGATACTGCTCTACCGGTATCTTGAAGTTAACGCCGAAACTGGAGTTCTCAATATCCTTGATATTGGTATTGTTGTAATTCACCATGACTTGCGAATAGTTGCGGTTCAGATTCAGTACCTGCCACTGTGCCGAGAATTCTTTTTCTGTAATCTCGCGGTTGTTGGGCAAATAGTTTCCTGTAAAGCTTGGAGTATTCCAGTTGGCTTTCAAATCAACACGGGTCGTTTTTCCCAGTGGGATAAAGTTGATGGACTGCGAACCTTTCAGCTTGATTTTAATCTCGTAAGGCAGTTTCTTGTTCTTCTTCAGATCGGATAAATCGGTAATGGCGTGTACTCCCGTAGCGCCTATCCCTCTGTTATCCATTCCCGGTTCAAAGACGTAAACTGAATCTCCCAGCGTGATACTGATCTGCTCACTGATGCCCCGCATATCTGTCAGGTTCAGGCAGATGGCAGCTCTGTCAAATTGCAGTTGTTCCATATCCACCCTGCTTTTTATCAGCTCTTCGGGACTGAATAAACCTTTCAAAGTCAGTTCCGACTGATACACGTTCACTTCATAAATACTTCTTTTGAGTATTTCGGTTTTCAATTGTCCATTGACCAGAAGTTCGTCCGGAAACAAGAAAAGGGCCTTGATTGATACCTTCTTTTCCCCGTTGTTCTCTGTCGTTACCGGATACTGGATATTCAGATAGGGGCCGGTAATGGTTTGGGCAAGGCTCCATTTTTCGCTTACTTCATTAATTGCTTCTTCCTGCGTGCGTCCCCGCTCGGAAATAAGATCTTCGATCATGAACATCGGTATCATCAGAAGAATGATTAATCCTCCGATAATGATGACCTTGATTGTTTTAGAGAAGCGGCGGAGGCATCCCAGCGGTTGTTGTTCCTGCACTTGCTCAGTTGATTTTTCATTGAAACCGTCCATAAGATAATAGTGTTTAGTGAATTATTATGTTGACTTTAGAAAATTCTCCAGGGCTTCAATATGAGATTTGAAGGCTTCTCTGCCTTGCTTTGTGGCCCGGAAAACAGTTCGCGGTTTTCGTCCTACAAAGCCTTTGCTGCATTCGATGTAGCCGAGTTCTTCCAGCGCACGGGTGTGGCTGGCCAGATTGCCGTCTGTCAGTGAGAGTTGTTCTTTCAGAAAATTGAAATCAGCTTCCTCATTGACCATCAGAACAGCCATAATTCCTAGCCGGACCTTACTCTCGAATGCCTTATTTATATTTTGAAATGCTTCTATCATTTATGACTGCTTTCTTTCGTAATGTAAATAGAACAGTATTCCATAGAGGATATGAAATCCACCGAAACCTATCGTCCAGAACAGTAAGGCGTGGCCTTCCCAAAAACTATCTATGACTCCCAGACAGATAAAAGCGTATCCCAACCAAGCTATATTGGCATAGGTAAATTTAGAAACATTGACCAAAGTCAGTCCATAGAATAAAAGCATGACCGAGGATAAAATGTCATAATATCCATGCAGCAGCAGAGAAATACATAAAGCACCTCCGGTCAGCATCGGAAGTGAAAAATTCCATAATGCCCGATAGGTCAGCTTGCTGAAAAATTTTTGTCGCAGCTTTTTGGACTTGTTGTAAGACAGTATGCCGGCAGTGACGGCGGCAGCTGCCAATACAAGGATGGCTACCATAATCATCAGCTTCAAGGCTACGATTAATGTTGTGTCCGGGGTAACAAGGCAAGTGGCGATGTATGTACCCGCTAGTGCGTAAACTCCGGCCATAATAGCCGCTAATCCACTGATCGAGATAAACTTGGAGGACTTTTCCATCAACTCTTTTATCTCATTTACTGATTCTAATGCTTTATCTTTATTCATATAAAAAGTACTTTGTGATGCAAAGTAAAATAAAAGATTTCAGATGAACAAAGATTCTGCTCATTTATTTTGAAAATTAGAGATTAGTGTGGGTGAATGGAACAATTTATAGAGTCGTTTTATATGAAATTAGTCAAACATTTGACTAATTCGGTAGAAATACATACCTTTGCGCCCGAAAAAGGTAAAAAGTACTTTTATGATAAGAGAAGGAGCAGAGTTTAGAGAACTCATGCTACAGGTTTTCCGTACCCGCATGGCTTTTCGTAGGTCGATGCAGCGGACACTGAGAAAGAACAACGCAGGTATCACATTCGAAATGCTTCAGGTACTGAGCTGTTTATGGCATGAACAAGGCATTAGCCAGCAAATATTGGCTGAACGTATCGCAAAAGACAAAGCATGTCTGACCAATCTGATGAACAATCTGGAGAAGAAAGGGTATGTCCACCGGAAGGAAGATCCGGCAGACCGCCGCAACAAACTGGTTTATCTGACTCCGGAAGGAGAGGAGTTTAAGGAACAGATTCGTCCCATACTGGATCAGGTTTATGTATACGCAGAACAGGTGATTGGCATAGAAAGCATTGAACTCATGTTATCGGAATTAAAGGGAGTATACGATGTTCTTGAAAACGTATAGGGTATATCTGATGGGGCCGCTCTGCCTGATGTTCGCCGGTCAGCCGGCAAAGGCGCAGACGGATTCTTTATTTCTTTCCGTAGACCAGCTTTTCGAACGGGGGGTGCAGCATAGTTTGCAGCTTCAGGCGGATGCGCTCAAAGAAGCCATGGCGCAAGAACGGACACGGACGGCACGCACATCATCACTGCCCGATCTGCAAGTGGGATTGAAAGGAGGTTTTGTGGGACAGCCGGTCGTTTGGGAACGGGGATTGTCCGGCCCGACATATCCGGATATTCCGGACTGGTCACAGAATTACGCCATCGACTTTTCCCAACCACTGTATCAAGGTGGCAAGATTCGGAGGACTATCCATAAGGCAGAGATGGAAAAACAAGTTGCCGAGTTGCAGACATTAACAGACCAGGCGGAAATCAAACTTGGTTTGCTGAACCAATACATGAATCTGTTCAGCCTTTTCAAGCAGCATGAGATATTGATGCGGAACATTGAGGAATCCGAATTACGCCTGCGGGATATTCGCCGGATGAAAAAGGAGGGTGATAACGAATAATGATGTATTGCGCAGCGAGATGCAGTTGACGAACGACCGTTTGTCTTTGCAGGAAACGGAAAATAGCATCGTACTCGTGTCGCAGCAGCTGGATATTTTATTGGGACAGGATGAGAACCTGTTACTGAAACCGGATACGACCCTACTGCATCAGGCAGTTGCTCTGGAAGCGTATGACGACTATATCACCCTTGCTTACACAAATGATCCGGCAATGAAATTGCTCAGAAAACAAACGGAACTTGCCCGGAACGAGATCCGGTTGGCTCAGTCGTTGTCTCTTCCCAGCATATCGCTGTATGCCTCAAATACACTGGCACGCCCTGTTTCGCGTACATTGGCGGATATGTACAACAATAACTGGAATGTAGGACTGTCGGTTTCTTATCCTTTATCCTCAATCTACAAAAACAGTCATAAAATAAAGGAAAGCAAACTGATGGTGTCTTTGCGTAAGAATGATGAAGAGCAGAAGATGCAGAGAATCCGTATGGATGTGCGCACTGCTTTTCTGCGGCATCAGGAAGCTTTGCAACGGGTAGAAGCCTTACAGTTGTCTGTCCGGCAGGCGCAGGAGAACTATCGTATTATGCAGAACCGTTATCTGAATCAGTTGGCTATTCTGACTGACTTGCTGGATGCCAACTCTGTCCGTTTGAATGTAGAGTTGCAGCTGGTCACTGCCCGCACTCGTGTGATTTATACTTATTATCAACTTCAGAAGGCTTGTGGTCGTCTATAATATATTAGGGTTATGGCAACATTAAAGGAAAAAACGGAAACTTAAAAATGAGAGCTCGCAACATCATATTAAATATGGTGTGTGTATGTTTGGCTGTCTCCGGGCTCTGGTGGACTATTACTTATTTTTTGGCGTTACATTAACTACGAAGTGACCAATGATGCTTTTGTAGACCAATACGTTGCTCCGTTAAATATACGTGCTTCGGGATATATCAAGGATATCCGTTTCAAGGAACATCAATATGTGCGTCAGGGAGATACCTTGTTAGTGCTCGATAACCGTGAATATCAAATTAAAGTGAAGGAAGCCGAAGCAGCTCTGCTGGATGCGCACGGTTTGCAGGATGTTCTTCACTCAGGTATCGAAACTTCCCATACTAATATAGCCGTGCAGGATGCCAATATAGCCGAAGCGAAGGCGAAGCTCTGGCAATTGGAACAGGACTATCATCGCTTTGAACGTTTGCTGAAAGAAGAATCGGTGCCGGAACAACAGTACGAGCAGACCAAAGCCGCGTATGAAGCAGCTGAGGCACGCTATCAGGCATTAGTCGCACAAAAACAGGCTGCTTTGTCGCAATATGCGGAAACGAGTAAAAAGACAACCGGAGTTCAAGCCGGTATCTTGCGTAAAGAAGCGGATTTGGATTTGGCTAAATTGAACTTGTCTTATACGGTACTCACTGCTCCATACGATGGATATATGGGCAGGCGCACCTTAGAACCCGGACAGTATGTCCAGACGGGACAAACCATCTCTTATCTGGTACGCAACAAGGATAAATGGATTACTGCTAATTATAAGGAAACACAGATTGCCAATATCTATATTGGTCAGCAGGTACGTGTTAAAGTAGATGCGTTGCCCGGGAAGATTTTTAACGGGGAAGTCACTGCTATCTCGGAGGCAACCGGGTCGAAATATTCTTTGGTTCCCACAGACAATTCCGCGGGAAACTTTGTAAAAGTACAACAGCGTATCCCGGTACGGATAGAACTGGAGAATATCTCTTCAGAAGAAATGGCACAATTAAGAGCGGGTATGATGGTTGAAACAGAAGCTTTGCGCAAATGATAACAATGAAAGAGTTGGGAGTACCCGTTCGTTCCTGGGTGCCCGATTGGTTGGGGTTCTGTTGCATTTTCATTGTTATTCTTCCGGTTACCATGCTGAATGGTTCGTATACTGGAAGCATGCTCGAAGTATCGAATACGCTTGGAACCAATTCGGAAGATATAACGATGGGATATTATGCGGCTTCGGCAGGCATGGCCATTGCTTATCCTATTATTCCTAAAGTGCTGGCAGCCGTTTCGGTCAAGTTTCTCTTGTTGATAGACTTGCTCCTGCAGTTCTTTTTGAGTTGGATTTGCGCCCGTTCGCAGAATGCCGATATTCTGATTGCCTGCAGTTTTGCTATCGGCTTTCTGAAAGGTTTTCTGATGTTATGGTTTATTCGTTATGCACAGAAGATTTTCAGTGCGAAGAATATCCGCAGCGAGTTCTATTCTTATTTTTATCCATTGGTGTACGGGGGCGGACAGGCTTCCATGTTGGTCACTGCGCAATTGGCATATCACTATAACTGGAAGTATATGTATTACTTCATGATGCTTTTGATTCTGGTTTCTGTTCTGTTTGTTATCATCTGTTTCCGGCATAACCGCCCGATTAAATCGGTGCCGTTATCCGATTTGCATATTCGGGAGATGTTTATCATTTCGGTAGGGCTGCTGATGCTGATTTACGTCATCAATTATGGGAAAGTACTGGATTGGATGGCTTCTGCCAAACTTTGTGCTTATATTGTAATTTCTCCTATACTGATCGCATTATTTATCTGGATTCAGCACCATTCGAAGAATCCCTATGTAAGTCTTGCCCCTCTGTTTCAGCCTAAAGCAATCATCGGATATTTCTATATGATGCTTGTTATGTTTTTCAGTACATCCACCACATTATTGACCAATTACCTGAGCATCATCCTGAAAGTAGACAGCACGCATACCTATTCTCTTTATATCTTTTGCTCCCGGGTATGTAATCGGACTTTTATCTGTTTCTGGTGGTTTCGTTGGCAGCGTTGGCGTTTCCGGTTTCTGATAGCGGGCGGAATGAGTTGTTTTGTTATTTTCTTTGGTATTCTATATTTTGGCATTGCGCCGAACAGTACGTATGAAATGTTATATCTGCCCATCTTTTCCGCGGATTGGGTATGTTGACTTTGATTATAGCCTTTGCCCTGTTTGCCGTAGAAGATTTGAACCCGAAGTTTTTGTTGTCGAATGCTTTCTTTCTGATAATCTTCCGTTCGGTACTGGCACCTATCATGGCTACTTCTTTTTACAGCAATATGCTGTATCGTCTGCAACAGAAATATATATATTCTTTGTCGGAGACTATCACGACTGCCGACCCGCTGGCTGCGTCCCGTTATACTCAATCTCTGAATAATGCGCTTGCACAAGGACATAGATATGATGAAGCGGTACAGATAGCTACCCATTCTCTTTATGGAACTTTGCAGGAGCAGAGTCTGTTGCTTGCACTGAAAGAAATATTAGGTTATCTGTTGGTGATATCGGTCATAATAGCTGTTATCTCGCGTTTCATTCCGTTTCATAAGACGATTCGTGTTACATTTGCCAAGACGGGAGATGATATGGTATAGCATATAAAAATGAGTAAATCATCCCAATTTTTCAATTCTTTTTCCTATATTTGGCTGGTAATCACTGGAGAACAGATTCTCTCCGGAGTAGGACAGATCTAATCTTAAACACGAATTTGAAATAGATGAATTATGATGAACAGGGCTATCCTCGTCTTACTATTCCTCTTGTCGGCACTGCCATTTTCTTTGCAAGCCCAGATGCCGGACAGTATCGTTCGTAAATTATCGGGCTATATTGAAGCAGTGCAGAATTTCGGAGAAATGCTGCCACAGGAAAAAGTCTATTTACATTTCGACAATACCAGTTATTATCAGGGAGACCCTGTTTGGTTTCAGTGTTATGTTGTGACATCCGAACTGAACCGCCCGTCGGATTTGAGTAAAACCCTTTATGTCGAATTGTTGAATCCGGGTGGGGAAGTCATAGCGAAACGTGTATTGCCTGTTAGGAACGGCCGTTGCCACGGTAGTTTCGAATTAACACAACTACCTTTTATTCCGGTTTTATGAGGTTCGTGCCTATACGAAATATATGTTGAACTTTGGAGAGGTTATTTTCTCCCGGTTCTTCCGGTATTCGATAAGCCTCGGGCAGCTGGTGATTTTAAAGAGAAGAACATACAGAAATATGCTGTTTATAAATATCCGCAGGTACGGAAAAAACGGCTAAGGAGAAAAAGTCAATCTGAAGTTTTTCCTGAAGGAGGAAATTTGGTCGAAGGCATTCCTTCCCGCGTTGCTTTTGAGGCAACGGATGCCTATGGAAATCCGATCGCACTGTCCGGAACGGTTATCAACCGGGAAAAGAAAGAAATCGCCTCCTTTGCCACTGTACACGAAGGACGCGGCACCTTTGTATATACTCCTACGAACGGAGAAAATCATAAGGCTGAGGTGGAGTTGAATGGAAAAAAGTACCGTTTTGATTTGCCGGAAGCCCGGTTGCAGGGATATGTCTTGCAGGTTGATAATCTTTCTTCGGAAGACAGTATAGCAGTCAGTGTACAAAAGAATCCGCATACACCGGAGTCTGTCTTAGGCTTAGCTGTGCTTGGTCATGGGAAACTGCTTAATTATTGTCTGTTGAACATCCGGAAAAATACGCCTGTCTCTTTCAAACTTGACAAGACGGAATGGAAGGCAGGGGTGGCACAGATCGTATTGTTTGATACAGCAGGACAGATTATTGCCGACCGCCTTATCTTTATGAGAAAACCGGAGCCATTGACAATCAGTGTCCGGAAAAACAAAGAGGATTATCAGCCGTTTGATCGTGTCTTATTGGACTTTTCAGTACGTGACACGGCGGGTAAGCCTGTATCCGCTCCGATGTCGGTATCTGTGCGTGACGGATGGGAAGAAGTGGAAAGCCGGCATTCTATGTTAGCGGACTTATTGTTAATGTCTGAGATTAAAGGCTACGTTCATCGTCCGCTCTATTATTTCGAAGCGGATGATAAAGAGCACAGAACAGCTTTGGATCACTTGTTGTTGGTGCAGGGATGGCGGCGTTATGCATGGAAATACGAGTCGGGGGTGGAACCGTTTGAATTGAAGTACATGCCCGAACAAGGGATTGAAGTGCATGGACAAGTTGTTTCATTTGTTAGAGGTAAGCCTAAACCAAATATACAAGTCTCTTCTTTTCTGGCGAAGCGGGGAGATGAGGAAACTTCGCCGGGAGCGCTTTCTCTTAACCTGTTTGAAACAGACAGTGTGGGACGTTTTGCTTTTATTACCAATATTATTGGCAAGTGGAATCTGATTCTTTCTGTGATGGAGAAAGGTAAGCGGAAAGACCATCGGATTGTATTAGACAGAGTCTTCAGCCCTCAACCTACACAATATCCGCTGGGAGAAATGCAGATAAGCCTGTCCGGCAGAGATAAACCGGGAGCAGAACAGGAACTACAGACAGATACTGTGATTGGTGATGATATCGATTATAATCGTTTTATGGATGCTTATGAAGATTCTCTGTCAAAACGGGGTATGAGAGAGAAAAATCACCGTTTGGGTGAAGTGGTGGTGAAGGCTAAGAAATGGAGTCGTGAGAAGGATATTTATGAAAATCGTTCGAAGTCGGTTGCTTACTACGATGTACCTTCGGAGATGGATGATATTTTGGATAAGGGAGGTTATATCGGTGAAGATATCCACGAGCTACTTGTCCGTATGAATCCCAATTTCATACGCAGGTATAGTGGTGGTGAGGAATGGTTGCAGTATAAAGGTCGCTCTCCCTTGTATGTGATAAACTATAAACGAACGGAGGCTACTGAAATAGATCAGACCCGATACCGGACACTTCGCCTGGTGGCTATCAAGTCTATTTATATCAACGAGGAATTATCGGCAAGATGTCGTTATGCTGACATCCGTATGTCTCCGATGGATGTAGATGAAATATATGGTTGTGCTGTTTTTATTGAAACCTATCCGGAAGGAGAGATTCCCGTAAAAGGAGGCAGGGGAGTCAGAAAAACTTGGTTGGATGGCTATAGCGAACCTGTAGAGTTTTATCATCCCGATTATTCTGTTCTTCCCAAAGAAGAGGACTATCGCCGCACATTATACTGGAACCCGGAAGTGATGCCGGATGAAGCAGGGAATGCTCAGGTGAGGTTCTATAACAACAGTCGTTGCCGCAGGTTAAAAATAACGGCTGAAATGATTTCTGCGGATGGGGCTATTGGCATGTTTAACGAGTGATATAAAAAAAGAGGGTGTTTTGATACACCCTCCCCATAACTGTAATATTTCCTTTGATGGTGAAACGCTTATAATGTAACTCCTGTTTTAAAGATGGCAATTTCACGATAACCTTTCTTCTCGTTATTAACGAACTCACCGCTTGCTACTTTAATCACATACTCGATAAAGCGTTCGCAAGTCTTTTCCATCAGTTCGTTCTCAACGATGACTCCGGCATTGAAATCAATCCATCCTGGTTTGTTTTTAGCCAAAGTAGAATTGGTGGAAATCTTCATCGTCGGAACAGAAAGTGCCGAAAGGTACCACGTCCGGTGGTAAAGAGTACCATATGGCATCCGCTTGCGGCAAGGGTAGTAGCAGCTACCAGGTCATTGCCAGGGGCGGAAAGCAGGTTCAGTCCTTTCTTTGCAGACGTTCTCCGTAAGGCATCACGCCGGATACATAGCTTTACCACATTTCTGTGTACATCCCAGTGCTTTTTCTTCCAGAGTGGAGATGCCGCCGGCTTTATTTCCCGGAGATGGATTTTCACCCACAGGCTCGCCATGGGACAGGAAATATTCTTTGAAGTCATTGATCAAGTGTACGGTCTGTTCGAACAGGTCTTTGTTCTCGCAACGGTTCATCAGAATTGTTTCCGCACCAAACATTTCCGGAACTTCAGTCAGCACGCTTGTACCGCCTTGTGCAATCAGGAAGTCTGAGAACATGCCCAGCAACGGATTGGCAGTGATACCTGAGAAACCGTCGGAACCACCACATTTCAGTCCGACACGAAGTTCTGACAAAGGTACTTCCGTACGTTCATCTTTGGATGCTTTGGCATATAAATCGCGCAGAATATCCATTCCTTCTTCGTATTCGTCACCGACTTTCTGGGTTACCATGAATTTCACACGGTCCTGGTCATAGTCTCCTAAGAATTCACGGAATACGTCCGGCTGGTTGTTTTCGCAGCCCAAGCCTACTATCAGTACTGCGCCTGCATTCGGGTGAAGTACCATATCGCGAAGAATCTTTTTCGTGTTTTCGTGATCGTCGCCAAGCTGTGAGCAACCGTAGTTGTGCGGGAAAGCCACGATGGCATCTACCCCTTTTCCTTCCGTTTCACGGCGCAGGCCTTCGGCCAGTTGTCCGATGATGCCGTTAACGCAACCTACAGTCGGGATAATCCAGATTTCATTTCTTACGCCGACATCACCATTTTTACGGCGGTAGCCTTTAAAAGTAAGGTCTTTATGAGGGATGTCCAGAGTGACCTGAGTCGGATGGTAGGTGTACTCCAACAGTCCGGCAAGGTTCGTCTTGATATTCGTTTCATTCATCCAGTCTCCCTGTTTCTTTGCCATACGGGCATGACCGATAGGGTAGCCGTACTTGATTACGTTCTCGCCTTCTGCAAAGTCTTTTAATGCAAACTTATGTCCGGCAGGAATGTCTTCGTTTAGTGTAATCTCTATTCCATCTACGGATAGATGCTCTCCTGCCGGGAGGTTAACAATGGCAACGGCAACGTTGTCGGCAGGATTAATTCTTAAATACTTTGTTTCCATGTACTTGTTTAGTTGGATTTTGTTGTTATTTGCTATGGTAATAGTCTATTGTCTCTACAGTCAACAAGTCAATCGGCATATAGTTGATGCAAGTCACGTCTTTCTTGAAAATGAGGTGATCGCAGAGCGCCTTGATGCCGTTGAGGCCTTGCAGTTCTGGTTGCTGGGCGATGAGGAAGGAAACGCTTCCTTCTTTCAGGCAAGTGACATTCCGTTCCAGAAGGTCATAGCCTATCAGATTGAAATCTTTCTTTCCGCGACTTTGCAGGTATTCGCCGACAATGTAGACTTTTGAATTGAAAGTGATTCCATTCTTTACGTTCGGGTGAGAACGGAAGAATTCATCCAGCATTTCGTTATCTTCATCATTGCGCTCGGCATGCAAGTCAAGCTCCAGTATAGTACAAGACGGATGATGTTCCTCCATGTACTGCCTGAATCGATTTCCCTGTTTTCTTGCTGGTTAGAGCCGACAATTCCTTCATGTATCTTACGGAAAATAACGATCTCCTTTTCGTCTCTGGCAAGCAGCATCAGCATACGGGCGGCAAAGTATCCGCTTTGGCGTGAGTTCTGACCGAAGAAGGCGAGGGGAGGCACGTCTTTGATATTTGAGTCTATATATATATAAGGTATATCCAACGTTTGCAACTGATCGGTAAAGCCTTTCGTATATTGCGGAGCTGTAGGGGCCACCATCACTCCATCCGGTTGCTGAGTCAGGATAGCTTCGCTGGCGTCTACAAACGAATGATAGTCGTATGGATCGTAATAGTTGATCTTTACCGAGGTATTGAAGTCCGAGTAGGTAGCGATAGCTTCGTGGATACCCAGTTCTACTGCTGTCCAGTATTCGCCTTCCAGGTGTTGAGGCAGAAGACAGATGAATGTGTACTTCTTGTTGGAAGCCAGGGCACTGGCATACATGTTAGGTTGATAGTCAAGCTGCTTCAGAATTTCTTCCACCCGTTTTTTGCTTGCTTCTGATACTCCGCTGCGTCCGTGAATGACGCGGTCTACTGTTCCTACAGACACGTCTGCTAAACGGGCGATGTCTTTGATTCTGATTCTTTCGGGCAATTTATTCATACGATCACCTTATTTATATAGGTTTATGTGCTCGCACACAATAATAATCTTAATATTTTCGATACAAATATATAACAATTTTTGTAATTACGAAAATTGTTGTATCTTTGTGCCCGCACACGAAAGGTGTGCAATGTAACTCTGTTTATATATTAATGCTCATGTAATCAGTAGTTTAACCCATAAAATAGGGTAAAAATGATAAATTGAAACTTCATAATATTAATAACTTAGAATTTAAAACATAAGATTATGGGAAAGAAAGTCGTTACATTAGGCGAAATCATGCTTAGATTGTCAACTCCAGGTAATACCCGCTTTGTTCAGTCTGACTCTTTTGATGTAGTATATGGTGGTGGAGAAGCGAACGTTGCAGTAAGCTGTGCCAACTACGGACATGAAGCCTATTTCGTAACCAAATTGCCGAAACATGAAATTGGACAGTCTGCTGTAAACGCATTGCGTAAATATGGTGTAAAGACAGACTTTATTGCTCGTGGTGGCGACCGCGTAGGTATCTACTATCTGGAAACAGGCGCTTCTATGCGTCCCAGCAAGGTTATCTATGACCGTGCTCATTCTGCTATCGCTGAAGCTGATGCTGCCGACTTCGATTTTGATGCTATTATGGAAGGTGCTGACTGGTTCCACTGGTCCGGTATCACTCCGGCTATTTCTGACAAAGCTGCCGAACTGACTCGTCTGGCTTGCGAAGCAGCTAAGCGTCATGGCGTAACTGTATCGGTTGACTTGAATTTCCGTAAGAAACTGTGGACTAAAGAAAAAGCACAGTCTATCATGAAACCGTTGATGAAGTATGTGGACGTATGTATCGGTAATGAAGAGGATGCGGAACTGTGTCTGGGCTTCAAACCGGATGCTGACGTTGAAGCAGGCCACACAGATGCTGAAGGCTACAAAGGTATCTTCCAGCAGATGATGAAAGAATTCGGATTCAAGTATGTGGTTTCTACATTGCGCGAATCTTTCTCTGCTACTCACAATGGCTGGAAAGCTATGATATACAATGGCGAAGAATTCTATACTTCCAAACGTTATGATATCGATCCGATTATCGACCGTGTAGGTGGTGGTGACTCTTTCTCCGGCGGTATTATCCACGGTTTGATGACTAAGCCTAACCAGGGTGCAGCTCTTGAATTCGCTGTTGCTGCATCTGCTTTGAAACACACAATCAATGGTGACTTTAACCTTGTTTCTGTAGAAGAAGTGGAAGCATTGGCTGGTGGTGACGCAAGCGGTCGCGTACAGCGATAAGTTGAGAGTTGAGAATGGAGAGTTGAGAGTTTGAAAAATCAATTCATTTAAAATAAGAAATTAAAATGGCAAAATTCGATAAAATAGCCGTATTGAATAAAATCGGCTCTACAGGTATGGTTCCTGTATTCTATCACAAAGATGCGGAAGTGGCAAAGAAAGTAGTAAAGGCTTGTTATGACGGTGGTGTTCGTGCTTTCGAATTCACCAACCGTGGTGACTTTGCACAGGAAGTATTTGCTGAAATCGTGAAATACGCAGCAAAAGAATGTCCTGAAATGGCTATCGGTATCGGTTCAATCGTTGATCCGGCTACTGCTGCTATGTATCTTCAGTTAGGAGCTAACTTTGTGGTAGGTCCGTTATTTAATCCGGAAATCGCTAAGATATGTAACCGTCGTCTGGTAGCTTATACTCCGGGTTGTGGTTCTGTATCTGAAGTAGGTTTTGCGCAGGAAGTAGGTTGCGATCTTTGCAAAGTGTTTCCGGGTGATGTATATGGAACTAACTTTGTGAAAGGTTTGATGGCTCCGATGCCATGGTCTAAGCTGATGGTGACTGGTGGGGTAGAGCCTTCCAAGGAAAACCTGACTGCATGGATTAAAGCAGGTGTATTCTGTGTCGGTATGGGATCAAAACTGTTCCCGAAAGACAAGGTAGCAGCAGAAGACTGGGCTTATGTAACTGCAAAATGCGAAGAAGCTCTTAGCTATATTGCCGAGGCTCGCAAAAAATAAGATTAGAGAGCGAAGCTATCTATAAAAAAAAGAGGCTGATGCGTCAGCCTCTTCAAAATATGCCTCAAAGGGTTAGTTAGTTTAGTTAGTAATGAGGCATATTTTCCATTTTGTTTAAAGGTGTTTAAAGGGGATAAGTCATCGGAATGAGTGATCATTTCGGTGACTTGTTTTTGTTGGTCGTAAGCGCTTCTTTAAGAATGATGTGGCATTCGCATTTTGATAATCCGTCCGATAACGAGCGCTGCAATGTACACCACGGCAAAGCCTACGATTGAAAATACAAACGGTTTCTGTTCATTGAAAGTGCGGCGTGGAGGTACAGCGGTATAAGCCTCGTTGGCTGTAGTCTGATTGTCAGACTTGGTGGCTGCTGTTACTTGCAGTGTTGTTTCTGTTGCTACCATCTGGCAGCTATCTGTAGTTGTGGTTACAGTATCCACTAATATTTCTGTAGACATCTTTCTTACCCTTTTAAGTTATACGTAAATTCCTGTTATGGTTTCAACACAGTACTTATGGTTTAGTTCAAAGGGATTCTTAAAATCGGCGCAAAGGTAACTAAAAAAGTAAACGATGAAGCATGAGAAGCATATTCTTTTCAAATGATTTGATGTAGATCAATTATACAGGCAGACAAGGCACATGCAATCGGGGTTATCGCTGTTGTGCAACGCCATACCAATGATAAAAGTTGTATGTGTGTTGTGCTAAAGAAGAATCTCTTCTTCTGTACATACAAAGAGGAGATTCTTCACGATGTTAATTGTTCGGACGACAAAGATGCCTTAATTAGTTATTCAGGTACATAAATGATTTCACCGTTATCCAGTTCATAGGCAATGCCTACCTTTTTCCCACGTTTACCTTCTTTCTTGTCCTGATCTTCGGACGGGGTATACCGGTTGATTTTATTGCCTTCCTTGGTAATGATTTCCATATTCTCTTTACCCGGATTCTTTACCATCGTATAGTCTTCCTGCGAGAAAACCTCTGTTATGTTATACCGGCTGACAAGTGCTACCATCAATGCAACGGCAAAAACCATCGCAATGTCGAACAGATTGGATACTACGCTGATCGGGTCGGAGTCTTCCTCTTTTCGCAATAGGTTATGTTTCATTTCTCTGAGGTTTTATGAATGGAACGTTTGTCATTGAGCAATTCGGATATGAATTCAAGGTTGGTCATATCCTGCAGGTACCAGCGTTGTTTCACTTGCTGTGTAAGGAAGCCTACGGCACCGGCTACCAGTCCGACTACAGTGGTGGCGAAAGCGATCTGCATATTGTAAGCCATGGAAGCAATATCTCCGCTGGCCAGTCCTGCGAGGGCGGGTCCCATTGGAATTAATGTTCCCATCAGACCTAAGATCGGTCCCAGTTTGGTCAGGGTCTTGGAGATGGCTAAGTCTTTGTCCGCTGCGATTTCAAAATTAGCCAATAAACGTTGTACCTGTGCCGGAGTATCACGGGCGTCCAATACCTGACGCATATAGGTAATGACAAGTGATCTAGAATTTTCCGGAAGTTTGGAACTCAGTTCTTCTACCGTGTCCGGAGTCAGCTTGCTCAGCTCGTTGCGGAGCAGGGTTTCCGTTTTACGAATGGACAGATATTGACCATAGAAACTACCGGCAAGTAAAATCGCGCGGCAAAAGAGGATGATTAATAAAACGATGACAGGAACGAGCAAGCCTGTTGAAATCCAGTATAAAATATCTGATATAAAGTTCATTGTTATTGATAATTTGAAGAGTTATTTATTCTATTATTGTTTCACACTTTTTTCTTTGTTTCTGTTTCGGATGTTCCACCAGAGAAGTCCGAGAATTCCGCCAGCCAGTGCGATGACTATGACGCCTGTCAATGCTTTCCAGTCTATTTCACTGACACCTGCTGCGGAAGTCTTTCCGTTGACTGTGGCAACAATTCCCAAAACGGCTACCAGGGCATTGGTTAGGAAAAATAGTTCGAGGCGCAGTTCTTTTTCCGGCAACAAATAGAGCAGTATAAATCTGCCGCAAGGGATGGCTGCCAGGATAAAGGCTGCATAGCTCCATGCTATCGTTTGAAATGAAGTACCCGGAAAAGCAAAGATGAGATATACCAGCCCGCTGAATAAAACCGGGAAAATCAATAATCCCGGAAACCAGCGGAGAAAACGGTACATGAGTATCATGCGCGGCTTGACCGGATAGTCATTGGCTACGTGGACGGCAAGCATGGCATAAGCCATTTGTATGCAGACTTCCACACTGAGGAGTACGGAAGTATCTAGCATCAAGGGCTGATTGCTTAGCCAATTGGCTATCTGAGTCTTCGATTGCTCGATAGCATACGGCCACATCAATCCGGCGAAGACAGCGCAGATAGCGGCGATAATACCGACCGCTATTAATTTCCAGAACGTTTGCTTCAACAGAAAGTTAAATGCTGTAAGAAGCATAAGTACAAGAACAACTGTATCCATTATATGATTTTACAATTTACAAGTTACGATTGATAATTCACAGGACGTGGGTTACATCTGACTGCTTTTGCGGCGCTTGCGTACAAAGAGTATCAGAGCAAGAATAACGATAATGACAGCGATGCCTACGGCTACATTGCTTAATGTATTTGTCTGATTTTCGGCTGTCTGATTCATCTCTTCTTTTTTCATCACCACTCCCTTGTTGCTGCCGCTTGCTTTTGCTTCACGGATTTTAGAGATATTTTCTTTGTACTGTGTAGCGGTTTGTGCGTCTGCTTTCGATGCAATGAAGTCACGGAGCTTGGCATTGTCACAAACAAATCCGGAACAAGACGGGCGGTAAGTATTGACAATCTCCGTATGAAGTTTGCTAAGTTCCGCTACCTGTTCTTCACTTGCTTGCCACAATCCCTTACGGGCGCTTTCGAGCATGACGGCAGTCATCTCTTCCAAAGCGGCAGGATTCTGTTGTTCGAAATATTGTTTGACTCCCAAGTTCAGTTCATCCTTCACATATACATTATATATATTATCCCAAAGCTCTTTGTCGATTGCAGCCGGTTTCATCACATTCCATCCATAGGTATTGGTGATCACTTCTGCAAATTCACTTGCCGAAGAAGCCCCGCCTTTCATTTTCTCTTTGATGTAAGTTGGGTTCAGGATAGTGGTGCGACTTTCTACGCCGACAGCCTCTTTCAGTTCCTGCATCTTCATATGGTTCCGGTTGCGATAATCACTGAGGTAGGCATCCGGATCTTTGCCGGTCACATTGCGTACGGCGAGATTCATACCTCCCATAAATTCGTATACATGGTCAAGGCTTAAAGCTCCCCAGGTATTACTTTGCCGTGGTTGTACGACAACATCCGTCCGGGTCAGTGCAGCCTCGAAAGCGAACTTTTGGAATACTTCCCAATTCTTTTCGCTGCCGTAATACGCGCCCATATTATTGAGATAAGTATCGGCGATTTCCGATTCATTCTCCCAGCGGTCGCCGGATTCTACCATTTCCTGAATACCGGTTCCATACATACCGTTGGCTCCTCCGAATACCCGGAATGTTGAAATTTCGCGGGCATCTTTCGGGCTTAATCCTTTTTCGGTCAGCACCCGTTCGGCTTCTATTACGCTGGAGGCAACCTGATTTTCATATTTGTCGTCTTTGGCGGCGGCAGCCATTTCTACTGCACGGTTGATGAGGAAGAGACGGGAGGCGGCAAGATCACGAAGTTGTCCGGAAGTCTGGACTACCACGTCGATGCGCGGACGTCCTAATTCGGTTGAAGGAATCAGTTTTAAATCGCTGACACGACCGAAAGCATCACGGACAGGCTCAACACCTAACATATAAAGTACCTGTGCGATGGTTGCCCCTCCGGTTTCAATAAACTCGGATGACCATAGTGTATAACTGACCTTGCGTGGTATGGAGTCGTTGTGACGTTGCTTGTACCTATCAATTGTCTGCTTGGCCAAAGCAATACCTTTTTCCCAGGCAGACTCTGTCGGAGTCGCTTCGGCATTAATGGCATACATATTACGTCCGGTAGGTAGCGTGTTCGGATTAGCGATCGGGTCACCACCGGGTGTGGGAGCTGTGTATCCGCCTTTCAAGGCATTCATCAGACTGCTCAGTTCCTCTTCCGGACTTGTCAGAAGTGCATTTTTATAATTGCCTACATTCTTGATGGTACGTTCTACTTCAGCTACTGCAAGCGCAAATTCCACCTCTTCTTTGCTGTATTCTTTCGGAGCCTTTCCCATAGCTGCCATCATTGCTGACATACCCTGCGGCTTTTCAGTCTTTCCTGCCATTGCCGGTTTGCCCGAAGCGTCTGTGGATGTATCCTTATTAGCCTTCATGCTGGCTTCCATTTTCTTTAAAGCTTCCGGACTGGCACCCATTGATTTGGCCATTTCCATCGCTTTTTCCGGGTCCATGTTAGCACCCATTTTCTTCATGGCTTCTTTCATGCCTGCAGGCATTTTACCATGAGGTCCTTTTTCCATTTTTGCCGAAGCCGGATGACCATTGCCCGACGGCTCATTATCAGCCTGATCCTTTTTGGCTGCGGCAGCCATCATCATTGCCATCATGCCTTTGGGGGCATTGCGCTCGGCTTCTATCTGTCTCGCTTTTGCCAACTCTTGCGGAGTGATTCCGGCTGTGTGATAAATCAGTTCGTCGGTTGCCAGTGAAGGGTTAGCCATCAGTCTCTCTACGAGAAGGCGGGCAGGCATGAGATATTGCTGGGTAAAGACACTTCGGTGTTTTTCGGCAGATTCTGTAGCTTTGCCGCGTTGCTTGTCAAGAGCAAAAAGACTATAGGCAATCGGTTCTGTTGCCATCGCGTAGACAGAAGAAGTTATTCTTTCCGGTTCGTAAGGAACTCCCATTGTGTAAAGCTGCCCCGTGATTTTCTCTGTAGCCAGTTCTTCGGCAAAGTTTTCTACACGGGCGATTTCATCTTCCGTATACGGTTTATTAGCCATACTGTCCAGTCCTAAATCACGATGGATTCCCATCTTCACAGTCAAGGTTTTCACAGCCAGCGACTCCTGATCTTTGTTTGCCTTCTGGGAGTTATTATAGATTTTGATCTTTTCCATTAATTCCCGGTAAATGCCGCGTACGCTGCTTTCAAGGAAAGGAGGAGTGAGATATGATTGCAAGGTAGCATAAGAACGGCGTTTGGCCATCATACCTTCTCCGACGTTTCCGATAGAGTAGAGGTAGTAGTGGGGAACGGCTCCTACCAAACGGTCCGGCCAGTCATTGCTGCATAATGCGACTTGTTTTCTCGGAGTGAATTCGAGACTGCCGTGTGTACCGAAGTGAATCAGTGCATCGGCTTTGAAGCCATGTTGCATCCACAGGTATGAGGCAATGTAGGTGTGTGGCGGAGCCATGTCGGTGCCGTGCACCACCTGGAAGGAATTGTCACCGCTTCCGGCAGCGTTTTGTGGCAATAGCACAACGTTACCGAACTGTAAACGGGCAATACCTAATTTGCCGTCAGGAGTCACCATATAGTTGCCGGGAAATTCTCCGAAAGCATCTACCACCTCCTGATACTTTTCGGGACGAAGCGATTCTTTCACCCAGCTTCCATACTGTTCTTTGGTGATCAGTTCGGGATGTCCGTTTTGCATGAAGTCGTTGAAAGCTCCTTCTGCATAAGCGTTGAATACCGCCCCTTGGGCTTGTATCATTTTTTCAAGTTCCTGAGCGTTGACAGGCAGACCGGATATATTGTATCCCTCCTGTTTCATACGAAGCAGAAGATTGTAAAGGGAAGGTACTACTTCCATGCCGGCAGCGGTCAATGCGTTCTGACCGGGACCTTTGTAATAATAGATAGCTACTTTCTTCTCAAAATTAGGTTTTGTTTTCAGATTCAGGTAGTTGTCTATTGTAGATACAAAAGTCTTCAGACGTTCGGGGACGGCATACGAATGGCGCAATCCTTCTTTATCTTCATATTGTGCGAAAAGGGCGAAAGGGCGGATAGCTCCGTCTATTTCCGGTGTTACGATGCTCTGTGACATAAAGCCTCCCGACATACCCATCGGATCGTTTTCCCATTCATCCACAAGACTGTTGATTGTGAGCGGAGCGAACAAAAGGATATTTCTGGCTTTCAGATAATCCACCATTTTATCTCCCATACGTCCGTGTGCCATATTGATGACGGCATCGGGCTGCACTTCCTCAATGAATGACATGAATCTTGTCATGGATTGAACGGGATAAACATTATATCCCGCATTTTCCAGTGCTTTTATCAGATCGGTGGCATCTGCCATTTGTCCGGTAATCATGATTTTTCGTGCCCCTTCTTTATAAAGGTTATTCTCTTGCATGAATTTCTCATAATCGGCAACGGTGAGGAACTCCTGTTCATCATCCGGATTACTGATTCCGGCATGATAAAGCATATCGCTCGGTCTTTCTGTCGGATCTTCCACTTCGGGTACAACGGAAGCCTTTCCGTCAATGGCTTTACGGATATAGTTCAGCATATTGCGGTAGTTGGTCTTTCCGCCGTTGCTCAGATAGCCGCGTATGAGATTCTGCTGTATACTGTCGAGGTTGCAGATGTTATTGGCAGGGTTGGTAGCCATAGAAGTGTATACGGGGATACCCTTATCTGCTGCCTGCTGTATTTGCTGACGTTGTTCTTCGACAATGCGCAGTCCCATGCCATTGATGAATACCATGTCATAACTGGTCAGACGATCGAGGTTGTCAAGAGACACTTCGCTGAGTTTGATGAATGAATTGTCGTTGGCTTTCGAGATGCTTCCCTGCTGTATGGTCTGGAAGTTGACGAAAGCTATTTTGGTAGCGCTGAACCAGGCATTCCATGCGGATAGACCTATCAGGGCTGCTACAACGATGCATCCACCTAAAATGATTTTACTTTTCTTTTCATTTCTCTTATTTTTAGCTTTGTATGTAGTTCTATTGTTGCCGTTTATTTTTGAAGAGCCTGTCTATATCCAGTGATAGTCCTAATGTCAGGTTGGTTCCCGTTGTGGTAGGAGAGTTGAAATAATAATAATCCGGCACATAGTCGAACAGGTTGTTTACAGCCAGATTCATATTGATTCCTTTTATAATTCCCAACGAGAAAGTAAGATCCCATATCATATATCCCGGGTATTCGACTGCCTGGCTTCCGGCAGACGGGTTGTTGAAACTATCGTTGTAGATGTTTGTTTTAACTTTTGACAGCAAACGTCCGTTGAGTGAGTAGTTGAAATCTATTTTGTTCAGAGTCTTGCCCCAGTCGATTCTTACAGTTGCCGTATGGGGACGTGTATCCGTGAATTTCTTTTGACCGTCGCGCATGAACTCATGAATATATGTGTATGACAGACGATAGCCGAGTCCGCAAGGATACTTGGCGGAAACGTTGGCGTCAATTCCTGCAATATCCATTTTGTCGGTATTGGTATAGATTTGTCCTTTGGGGTCTTCGCTGTAAACGGTATTGATACGATTGTGTACCAGGTTATAATATCCTGTAATAGAGAAGTTATAACGACTCTTGGTATATTCGGCAGATACAGAGAATTATGGCTTGTTTCCGACTTAAGGTCCGGATTACCATAAATCATCATCATATTTGCCATATTGAACACCATATACATCTCCTTCAGGGTAGGAGAGCGGAATCCTTGCGAATACGATCCTCTTAATGAACAATTGCCTATCTTATACATCATTCCCAAATGTGGAGACAGATGGCGTACATTGGAGTCGGAGAAGTAGTCGAACCGTAATCCGGCTATCACATTCAGTTTTTCTGTGGGGTTCCAGTCGAACTGACCGAACGCATCTGCCGTATGCATGGTGTGGTCTGCGTTATCAGTGAATTGGTAAGACATCAGATAATCGCGCAGGTAGTCGGCGCCGACAGTCAGCGTATGCTTTCCGTTGAAGGTATAATTATAGAGTGCATGCACATTGTGCTGTACATTACTGTAATCACGCACGTCATTTTTATAAAGAGACTGATAATCACTCTTATCATACTGGTCGAAAGTATAACCGACTTCAAGGTTACTCATTATATTGAAGGTGTAGTTAGCTTTCATTCCACCGCTGAATCCACGGTATCTGTCCTGGGTATCCCCTGGTTTATTGCGTTCACGGAAATAATAGCCGACTCTTCCCGTCAGTTTGAGCGTTTCCAGCGGACGGTATATTAAACGTTCTTTGAAGTTCCACACCCGGCTTCCGAACACTGTAGAGAAATCTCCCGGATTGTCTACGGCATAAGTGTCTACATTATTATACTGCACGTTGGTCAGGCTGTTGAATTTACCTGCATTAAATCCTGCAGTGCCACCATATCGCTGGTCGTTGTGTTCGGAGAAACGTGAATTAAGATTTAAGTTCCATGGATCGTCCGATTCGCGGGTGATGATGTTAATTACTCCTCCGATAGCACTGGAACCGTAAAGGGTAGATGCAGCACCTTTCACTATCTCTATGCGTTCTACATTGTCGAGATTCAGACGTTCGTAGTCTACATTATTCAGTGTTTCCCCTGCCAGCCGTTCGCCATCTACCAGAAACAGTACGGAATTACCGCCGAAGCCTTGCATATTAATAGCGGTTTGCTGATCCATAGAGAAGGAAAATTCGATACCGGGCAACTCTGTTTTCAGCAGGTCGGCAACGTTGTTGGCATTAACTTTCTTAATATCGTCTGAGGTGATAACCCGGGTGATGATGGGAGCGTCCTTCAGCAATTTGGGAGTACGGGTACCGGTTACAACGACTGTTCCGAGGTCGAACTGATCTTCGGATAAGCTGAAGTTAACTTTCTTTCCTTTCTCGGTGGTTATTCTTTTTTGTTCGGTTTGATAACCTGGCCATTAATGCATGTACAGTATGAACTTGATTCCCAGTTGTAATGTAGGTTCCGTTGTCCGCTTTGGTTCCTTTCTCCTTTTGGAAATTCGTGGTGGGGTTCACCATTGGTATCAGTAACACGTCCGCTGATGTGCTCGGTTGATTGTTGTGCGAATGTGGAACAGGTTACTATAAAGGAGAATATCAAGATTGATGCTATAAATGTAGGTTTCATTTTTTGTAATTGGTTTCTTAGTTGTTTTCTTCGAAATCAAGTGGATATAGGAAATCGAAGTCGATATATCCTTTTATGCCTCTGGCATTGGTATAGTTGGTAAAACGAATGGCCGCATAGGTATTATCCTTCAACCGTATCAGATAGACTTGATTGGACATGGTGTAAATAGGAGGCATACTTGAAGTGTCTACGTTTAACCAGCCGGATAAAATATCATTACGATAGTCTTCTGTATATTTAATGTTTCCTTCCATCATACCGGACATATCGATTGCTATTTTATCTGTCGTCCATTCGTCTTTTACAAAATTTTCTTCGGCGGGAAGTTTTCCACTGGCCTTCAGGTCATCAATACTTGTATAAGTTGTCTGAAAGGCTGCACCTTCATTGGTTTTGATGTCGTAGCGGTGGATGGCAAGGTCCCATTTTGCCGGTATCTCGCTCTTATGTTCCTCTCCGATTTCAACAGTCGTTGCTTTACGTTCGGATAGGTCGATATAGACCCAGTTAGTGTACTCGGTAGCATTGATTTGTGAAAAGCTACTTTCTTTAATCTCCATTTCCGCTTCAATGGGATCGTCATAAATCCCTTCAAACATTCCATTACAAGCTGAGAGCGACATAGCCGCTCCCAGTATCATTATATTTTTGAAAATAGCGTTACTGCTTCTTCTCATTTTTTCTATTAGTTATTTATTGTGCACTAGTTTTTTTGACGTTTCCGGTGAATACTGTGGTGATTGCCATAGGCATGGCTCCTGGTTTGAAGGCTACCGTAATATTAGCTTTACCATTTGCTGTAACTGTACCTTCCAGACTTTCACCTGTAATTGGAGTAGTACCGCTTGCGGATTCGGCTGCAGATTCAAATGCGCCTAAACTGAGTGTGTAGCCGTCATCTGCTTTTTCAACGTTTACTCCGCTAATCGTGAAGTCTCCCAAATTCATATTACCGCCTCCGGTCAAATTGCCAAAACCGTTTAGGGCGATATCTACTGTCGTTTCGGATGCACGTTTAATGACTGCTTTACAATCTTCGGTAGAACCATATGAACTTCCCATAACGCTGATAGCAAGATTAGTATTATACTTATAAGTAGCGGCTACGTAATAAGCAATCGGAGTTTCTGCCTGAATGAAATTGATATCGATGCCACCCATTGGCACAGGAACATTGGCTTTCAGGGTTAGTACTTTAGCATCGCTGACACTACCTTCCAGTGTATATTCGTAGTTGGCAGGTTCACTTCCTTCCATAGCTAGGGCAACTTCACCTTCGCCTTTAAATGATTTGGATGGAAGAAACTGTCAGGTTATTCAGGATAAAATCTCCGGATCCTGATTTATAAACCAGATTGACGGTACCATCTGTATTGGCGGTAATTGTTGCGCTGGCATCGTCGCCCATCAGATAATCAGAGAACATTCTGCTTTCGCCAATAGAATAACCTTTGTAAGTGCCGGCAATGGCTTTTGCTTGCTCTGTATTGTCGGTATCGTCGTTATCGTCACTGCAAGATACAAAAGTGAATGAGAATGATAGTGCCATTAGAGCAACCATCCATAAGTTTAATATTTTCATACTTAATTTTGATAGATAATGATTAATTTATTTTTCGTTTGCAAAGTTAGGGGGATATATAAGCAGGGACAATACCTAAAAGAAATGAAAAAAAATGGGCGTTTAATCATATATAGGTATTGAATAGGGAAGGATAAGTCCTTATTTTTGCAGTCATTTACTAATTAAATATTAAAAATACGAAATTGAGAAGAGAATGAAAGGTGGCTACAATAGAAAAGTGTATTGACAGGGATTACTTATTTCCTGATTGTATTGTTTACTATGTCTTTAGAGCATGCATTGATGATTTTTATGGAGCACGTGCCTCTATCGTAACTTTCATGGAACTGAATCTCATCATGTGGACCAGCTATTTGGTTTTATTGTTTTGTTATGATGAAAACTTTATTGGTGAGCACAGCCCTGTCACCGCTCTTGTTGCATTCTTGATGTTTGAGAAAAGAGTGAACTAATTTCTTAGATAACTGTTTCCTAAATATATGATATAAACCTATTTAGAATATGGAACCTCATCATCACGAACATAATCATCGGGTAACGTCTCTTAATAAAGCCTTTATAATAGGTATCGTTCTGAATATCTCTTTCGTTATAGTCGAGTTCGGAGTTGGTTTTTATTACGATTCTCTGGGATTGCTCTCTGATGCCGGACATAATTTGGGAGATGTGGCAAGCCTGATTCTTGCTATGTTGGCTTTCCGGTTGGAGAAAGTACACCCGAATAGTCGTTATACCTACGGATATAAGAAAAGTACCATCCTCGTTTCTTTACTAAATGCAGTCATATTATTGGTTGCTGTCGGGATAATTATCGCTGAAAGCATAGACAAGCTGTTTCATCCGGTATCAGTTGACGGTTCCGCCATTGCCTGGACTGCCGGAGTGGGAGTGGTGGTCAACGCACTTACTGCCTGGCTTTTTATGAAGGATAAGGATAAAGACTTGAATGTAAAAGGAGCCTACCTGCATATGGCAGCTGACGCACTGGTCTCTGTCGGAGTAGTTGCTTCCGGTATTATTATCATGTATACGGGATGGAGCATCATCGATCCGATTATCGGACTGGGCATCGCTGTGATTATTATTGTTTCTACCTGGGGATTACTTCATGACAGTCTTCGATTATCGCTGGATGGTGTTCCGGTGGGAATCGATACTCAGCAGATTCAGCAACTGATAGTGGAACAGCCGGGGGTAGAAAGCTGTCATCATCTGCATATTTGGGCCATCAGTACTACGGAAACGGCTTTGACTGCACACGTTGTAGTGGATGATATAGCAAAAATGGAGGAAATAAAACATCGTATAAAGGAGGCGCTTGAAGCAGCAGGTATCCATCATGCTATTAGAGATGGGGGAGGCGAGTGACGTAGCTGGAATGTTGTGAGGATTGAAATAAATCCGTACCTTTGCGCCCTTAAACTAACTAACCTTTAAAAAACATGTTTACTGACTTATTGCATTCCTCTTATTTCTCGCTCTTTCTGATAGTAGCGTTGGGATTTATGTTAGGAAGAATTAAGATTAAGGGGCTATCGCTTGATGTGTCAGCGGTGATCTTTATTGCTCTTCTTTTTGGACACTTTGGTGTTATTATTCCTAAAGAATTAGGAAACTTCGGTTTGGTACTTTTTATTTTTACCATCGGTATTCAGGCCGGTCCCGGATTCTTCGACTCTTTTCGTAGTAAAGGAAAGACGCTGATTCTCATTACTATGCTTATTATCTGTTCTGCCTGCCTCACGGCAGTAGGTTTGAAGTATGCGTTCGATATTGATACGCCGAGTGTAGTCGGATTGATTGCAGGAGCTTTGACCGAAAGTACTCGAAGTTGTAGCAATTGATAGTACCCACTCTCCGTTAGCATCCATTGCTTACGGTATCGCTTATCCGTTTGGTGTAATCGGAGTGATTTTGTTTGTGAAGCTGCTTCCCAAAATCATGCGTGTAAATTTGGATCAGGAAGCCCGTCGCCTTGAAATAGAGCGCCGCGGACAATTTCCGGAGTTGGGCACTTGTATCTACCGTGTCACTAATGCAAGCGTATTCAACCGTAGCTTGATGCAGATCAATGCACGGGCAATGACAGGTGCTGTTATTTCCCGTCTGAAACATAAAGATGAAATATCCATCCCCACCGCGCATACAGTATTGCACGAAGGAGACTATATTCAGGCAGTAGGCAGTGAGGAATCACTGAATCAGCTGTCTGTATTAATTGGCGAACGTGAAGAAGGCGAACTTCCTTTGGATAAAACACAGGAAATCGAGTCCTTACTATTGACCAAGAAAGATATGATCAATAAGCAACTGGGTGATCTGAATTTACAGAAAAACTTCGGTTGTACGGTGACCCGTGTTCGTCGAAGCGGTATTGACTTATCTCCGTCACCGGATTTGGCTTTGAAGTTTGGTGATAAACTGATGGTGGTAGGAGAGAAGGAAGGCATCAAAGGAGTAGCCCGCCTACTGGGAAACAATGCGAAGAAACTTTCCGATACTGATTTCTTCCCCATCGCGATGGGTATTGTGCTGGGGGTCTTATTTGGTAAGCTGAATATTTCTTTCTCCGATACACTGTCGTTTTCACCTGGATTGACCGGAGGAGTATTGATGGTGGCGTTGGTTTTGAGTGCCGTTGGTAAGACAGGGCCTATCATTTGGTCTATGTCCGGCCCCGCCAATCAACTGTTGCGGCAGTTAGGTCTGTTGCTTTTCCTTGCTGAAGTCGGAACCTCTGCCGGAAAGAACCTTGTGGCTACTTTTCAGGAAAGCGGATTACTGATGTTCGGAGTGGGTGCAGCTATCACAGTAGTACCGATGCTGGTTGCGGTAATTGTAGGACGCTTGGTATTCAAGATCAACATACTTGATCTACTGGGAACCATTACGGGAGGTATGACCAGTACTCCGGGACTGGCTGCTGCCGATTCGATGGTAGACAGTAATATTCCAAGCGTGGCATACGCGACCGTTTATCCGATTGCTATGGTATTCCTTATTTTATTTATACAGGTGATATCTTCAGCTGTGTATTAATGAAAATCAGTATATATAGGTATTGATTGTTAAAATAATAGTTTGTATCTTTGCCGCCTCAAAATTTAAGATGAGGTGAAACGATTGTCATTGAATATCATGCGCTGTTTCTTGCCGGTACTGTTTGTATCGTATTTGGTAAGTATCACATTCTTTGCTCACATACACGTGGTCAATGGCGTGACAATCGTCCATTCGCATCCTTTCAAGAAAGGGGCGGCACATAAGCACTCAACAGTCGAACTGTTATTAGTTCATTTCCTGTCACATCTGACAACGGACGGTGCGGCTGTTGTGTTTGCTCTCTCTCTTTTTATTCCATTCCTCTTGTGGCGGTTGCATGGTATTACGCAGCATACGCACTACTATTTTCCCTATCATGGGGTGGTGGCACTCAGAGCCCCTCCTGCTATTCGCTTTTCCGTCATTTGAACCGATGGTATCCTGCTTTATAGTAAAGCGGGAAGTCCTCATCTGTTTGTTCACATCATCACTTAACGAAAACGAATAACAAACGAAAAATGAAGAAATACATCTTTTCGCTTGTCTGCTTGTGCTGTGCATTGTTGCCTGCCCTCGAAGGACAAGCTGCTCTCCATGAGCATCCCGAATATCCGGATTTACGTAAATCGGATGCAAACATCGTAGGTCATATCCTTGATAAAAACACCAAAGAACACCTGCCTTATATTACTGTGGCATTGAAAGGTACAACGATCGGTACTGTGACCGATGCTACCGGACACTACTTTTGAAGAACCTCCCCGAAGGTAACTTCGTGCTTGAAGTCAGCTCAGTAGGTTATAAAACCGTAAGACGCAATGTAACACTGAAGAAAGGCCGTACGCTGGAAGAAGATTTTGAAATAGAAGAAGATGCGGTTGCCTTGGACGGCGTAGTTGTTTCTGCCAACCGTAACGAGACCACCCGTCGTTTAGCGCCTACTTTGGTGAATGTAGTCGATATGAAAATGTTTGAAACGACCAACTCCACTACTCTGGCACAGGGATTGAGCTTTCAGCCAGGAGTACGCGTAGAATCCAACTGTCAGAATTGTGGTTTCCAGCAAGTACGTATTAACGGTTTGGATGGTCCTTATACACAAATCTTGCTTGATTCCCGTCCGATTTTCAGTGCACTTTCGGGTGTATATGGCATTGAGCAGATTCCTGCCAGCATGATAGAGCGTGTGGAAGTAATGCGTGGAGGCGGTTCAGCTTTGTTCGGGTCGTCTGCCATTGCCGGTACAATCAATATTATTACTAAAGAGCCGATTCGCAATTCAGGAATGTTGTCTCATACCATTACCGGTATTGGAGATGGAGACGCTTTCGATAATAATACTGCTTTGAATGCCTCTCTTGTAACGGACGATCAGCGTGCCGGTTTATATATCTTTGGTCAGAACCGCCACCGTTCGGCATACGACCATGATGGAGACGGATATTCTGAAATACCGAAAATACATGGCCAGACAATCGGTTTCCGTTCCTTCCTGAAAACGACTACTTATTCAAAACTGACTTTCGAATATCACCATATGGAAGAATTCCGCAGGGGAGGAGACTTACTGAACCGTCCGCCTCATGAAGCGAATGTGGCCGAACAGACAGAACATTCCATCAATGGCGGTGGATTGAAATATGACTATTTCTCACCAAACGAGAAGCACCGTTTTAATGTGTTTGCATCCGCACAACACATCAATCGTGACAGCTATTATGGTGGCGGGCAGGATCTGAATGCTTACGGAAACACTACCGACCTGAACTGGATGGCAGGATCACAATATGTCTACAGCTTCGGAAAATGTATTTTTATGCCTTCGGACCTGACTGCCGGAATCGAATTCAACCAGGATAAGCTGGAAGACAATATGTGGGGATATCACCGCACGGTAGATCAAAAAGTAAATATCGGTAGCGCTTTCCTGCAAAATGAATGGAAGAACGATCATTGGGGATTCTTGCTTGGCGGTCGTCTGGATAAGCATAACCTGATTGATCATATTATATTCAGCCCGCGTGCTAACCTGCGTTTCAATCCTACCCAAAATATTAACCTGCGTTTGAGCTATTCTTCCGGTTTCCGTGCACCGCAGGCTTTTGATGAAGATTTGCATGTGGAGAACGTAGGTGGAAATGTGGCAATGGTTGAGCTTGCAAAGGATCTGAAAGAGGAAAGATCACAGAGCTTAAGTGCTTCAGCAGATATTTACCACCGTTTCGGTGCATTCCAGATTAACTTTTTGGTGGAAGGGTTCTATACTAAATTGTCGGATGTCTTTGCATTGACTGATGGCGAAGTAAAAGACGGAATTCTGACACGTACACGCTATAATGCTCCCGGAGCACGTGTGATGGGACTGACACTGGAAGGAAAGATGGCTTATCTGAATAAATTCCAGATCCAGGCTGGGGCTACTTTGCAGCAGAGCCATTACAGCGAACCGCACGTGTGGAACAAAGAAGCTCCGGCAGTAAAGAAGATGATGCGTACCCCGAATACTTACGGCTATTTTACAGCTACTTATACTCCGGTCAAACCGTTGTCTATCGCCCTTTCCGGTACCTATACGGGTTCGATGCTGATACCTCACGAACCTGTTCCCGGATTCCTCGACAAACCGATTACGGTCAATACGGAAGACTTCTTCGATATCGCTCTGAAGGCGGCATACGACTTCAAACTCTATAAGTCGATGAACTTGCAGGTGAATGCCGGAATACAGAATATCTTCAATGCTTATCAGAATGACTTTGATAAGGGAGCCGACCGTGATTCGGGCTATATTTATGGCCCTTCACTGCCGAGAAGTTTCTTTGCTGGAGTGAAAATTAGCTATTAATAATGGTTTAATAATCTTTTTAGCTTATAAATCCTTATAAATGGGGATTGTTTCGGAACCGGACAATCCCTATCTTTGCCGCAGAAGATAAACCTTATCTTCGCTGCACAAAAACCGACGAATGAAACAAATATACCTGAATATAATGAAGTGGTTTTTGCCTGTACTGTTTATTTCGTACATGGCAGGGATTACTTTGTTTACTCACTCCCATGTGGTAAACGGGGTTACGATTGTTCATTCACATCCCTTTAAGAAAGGTGGCGAACATAGCCATACGACAGTAGAGTTTCAGCTGATTCACATATTGGACCATACATTGGTGACAGATAATGGTTTGACACCTTTGTTTGTGACTTCTGTCCTGTCTCTTTTATGTATTTTTCTCGCCTCTCCGCAGCGTATGCGGTATTGTCGTCCCTGTCCGGGCGCCATTTCTCTCAGAGCGCCTCCTGTCGTTTAGTCTGCATCACGTAGAAGCAGGCAGGTCTTCTTTGGAAACTGCTGTTGCTTCCCATCCTTATTATTTTTGATTTAAAACATTAAAAGACTAACGACAATGAAAAAATATCTTTTAGTCCTGGTCAGCCTATGTTGTGCCTTGTTGCCTGCATTGGCTGAACATCCGGAGTATCCGGAATTGAAAAAATCTGATGCGAATATAATTGGTCATGTATTGGATAAAAAGACAAGTGAGCATCTGCCTTATATTACCATAGCATTAAAGGGAACCACTATAGGAACCGTCACCGACGCTACCGGACACTACTTCCTGAAGAATCTGCCGGAAGGAAACTTTATGATGGAAGTCAGCTCGGTAGGGTATAAGACGGTTACCCGTAGTGTGACCTTGAAAAAAGGTAAAACGCTGGAAGAGAACTTTGAACTGGAAGAAGATGCGATTGCTCTGGACGGAGTAGTCGTCTCTGCCAACCGTAGTGAAACAACCCGACGTCTGGCACCGACTCTGGTCAATGTAGTAGATTTGAAACTGTTTGAAACCACTAATTCTTCTACATTATCACAGGGCTTGAATTTTCAGCCTGGTGTCCGTGTAGAGACTAACTGTCAGAATTGTGGGTTTCAGCAAGTCCGGATCAATGGGCTGGACGGCCCCTATACACAGATACTCATCGACTCCCGTCCCGTGTTCAGTGCCCTTTCCGGGGTATACGGGCTGGAGCAGATTCCTGCCAGCATGATCGAACGTGTAGAAGTCATGCGCGGGGGTGGATCGGCATTGTTCGGCTCTTCGGCCATTGCGGGAACGATCAATATCATTACGAAGGAGCCTCTGCGAAATTCCGGTCAGTTATCGCATACGATCACTTCCATTGGTGGCAGTTCCGCATTCGATAACAACACCTCGCTGAATGCTTCCCTTGTAACGGACGATCATCGTGCCGGATTGTATATCTTCGGGCAGAACCGTCATCGGTCGGGATATGATTATGACGGAGACGGATTTACGGAACTTCCGAAACTGAAGAATCAGACGGTCGGTTTCCGTTCTTATCTGAAAACGAGTACTTACTCCAAACTAACGTTTGAATACCATCATATGCAGGAATTCCGCCGTGGTGGAGATATGCTGGATCGTCCTCCTCACGAAGCCCATATTGCCGAGCAGTTACAACACTCCATAGATGGCGGAAGTCTGAAATACGATTATTTCTCACCGAATGAAAAGAATCGTTTAAGTGTTTTTGCCTCGGCAGCCAATACGGATCGTGACAGTTATTATGGTCCCGGCAACGATCCTCTGAAAGCATACGGAAAGACGACCGACCTCACCGCTATGGGCGGTGTGCAATATGTGCACACATTCGACAAATGTCTTTTCATGCCTTCCGACCTGACAGCGGGACTCGAATATAACCGTGACCGGCTGAAAGATAATATGTGGGGATACGACCGCCATACGGACCAGACGGTCAAGGTTTACAGTGCTTTTCTACAGAACGAATGGAAAAACAAACATTGGGGAATTTTGATTGGCGGGCGTCTGGATAAGCACAATATGGTGGATGATGTTATTTTCAGCCCGCGTGCCAACCTGCGTTTCAATCCTACGGATAATATCAATCTGCGTTTGAGCTATTCTTCCGGCTTCCGCGCCCCACAGGCATTTGACGAAGATATGCATATCGAAAATGTAGGTGGAACAGTGGCGATGATCGAGCGTGCAAAGGACTTGAAAGAGGAAAAATCGCAGAGCTTCAGTGCATCCGCAGATATGTATCACCGCTTTGGTGCTTTTCAGACTAATCTGTTAGTAGAAGGATTTTATACGAGGCTGACTGATGTGTTCGTGTTAGGAGGGCCTTTTGACCGTGGTGACGGTGTGCTGGTGAAAATACGCAGCAATGGTCCGGGAGCCAAAGTAATGGGATTGACTCTGGAAGGAAAGATTGCTTATCTTTCTTTGCTTCAAATACAGGCAGGACTGACATTGCAGCGCAGCCGATACGATGAACCGCATAAATGGCACGATGATGCGCCGGCAGAAAGAAAAATCTTCCGTACTCCCGATATCTACGGTTATTTTACGGCTACTTATACTCCCGTCAAACCGTTGTCCATTGCTCTCTCGGGTACATATACCGGCAGTATGCTTGTGCAGCGTATGGACATCAGCGCAGAAAACGTAGCAATGGGCGATATGCCCGAGCGAAAGGCGGAAGCCATCCGTACACCCCGGTTCTTCGATATGGGAGTGAAGATAGCGTATGACTTCAAACTCTATAAAACGGTAGACTTACAACTTAGCGGAGGTGTTCAGAATATCTTTGAAGCATATCAGAAAGACTTCGACAGAGGAGCTAACCGGGATTCCAACTATATCTACGGTCCTTCGCTTCCGAGAAGTTTCTTTGCCGGAGTGAAGATTAGTTATTGATACGATACCGGTCTGTTATTTTCAGAACATTTTATGCATCCGGGAATGTGATAAAACGATTGCTTCCCGGATGTTTTATAAATAAGCGACAGATTTGGCATTGATGATTTCAACGATAATCATGTCTGCCTGACCGATTTTTAGTATTTTTGGCGATTGTAAGTAAGCGATTCAAAGTCTTATCAGATTGTATTACGGATTATGATAAAAAGAAGATGGACGAAATGCTTCATTATTACGAATGTAAAGGCAGTAAAATAATTAGTTTGAATGACCTATTATGGCAACAGAAAATAAAATAAAGTATTTTGAAAATCGGGAAGACTGGAGAAAGTGGCTGATGGACAACTTTGAAACCGAAGACGAAATTTGGTTTGTATTTCCTCTTAAATCGTCAGGTGAAAAAAGTATTGCATACAACGATGCTGTTGAAGAAGCCCTTTGTTTCGAATGGATTGACAGTACGATAAAACCGCTTGATAAAGAACATAGAATTCAGCGTTTCACGCCTAGAAAACCTAAAAGTACATACTCGCAAGCCAACAAAGAAAGACTTAAATGGTTATTGGCAAATAAAATGATACACCCTGAATTTGAAGATAAAATACGCACAGTTTTATCTGACCCTTTTATTTTTCCCAATGACATAATGGACAGATTGAAAGAAGATGAAATAGCATGGAGAAACTACCGGCATTTTTCCGACGCATATAAGCGTATCCGAATTGCATACATTGAAGCAGCAAGGAAGCGACCGGAAGAATTTGAAAAGCGATTAAACAACTTTATCTGTAAAGTGAAAGAGAATAAGATGATAACCGGATTTGGCGGAATAGAGAAATATTATTGAGATTGTCCGAATCTTTATGGAAGAATATCCTTATAGTCTGATGGAAGCGATGGAGCATCATTAGTAGTAAATCACTAAAAACTTTTCTTTCCCTTTTAGTAGTTTGCCTGTTTGAGTTGTATTATATATAGATAGTCAATAAAAGTCAAAGTAATCAACTTATTAAACAGTTAACCTTATGTTCAAACAACTAAGTACTTCTCTACTGATTGCATCAGCATGTATTTTGTCCTCTTGCACGCCTACGGTGAAGCAGGAGATTGCAATTTTACCTACCCCCGTTAGTCTGACGGAACAGTCGGGTGCTTTCGTCTTAAAGGATGGAATGAAAATCGGCGTTTCCGATCAGTCCTTATTTCCGGCTGCCGGATATTTGCAGGATATTCTTCGGAATGTGGTGTCTACTTCTGTAGAGGTGACCGAAGCCGATAAGGCGGATATCTATCTCCAGCTAGGGCAGGATAATGGAAAGCCCGGCTCTTACAAACTTCAGGCTACCCCCAAGTCTGTTCAGGTTGAAGCCGGAGATTATTCGGGTATCGTTTCCGCCATTGCCAGCCTCCACCAACTGCTGCCTGCCGGAATAGAAGTGCAGGGAACGAAACAGACTTTCTCCATTCCTGCCGTGCAAATAGAGGACTCGCCGCGCTTTGAATGGCGTGGTTTTATGCTGGATGCTTCCCGTCACTTCTGGAATAAAGATGAAGTGAAACATGTGCTGGATCTGATGTCCTTATATAAACTGAATAAGTTCCACTGGCATCTGACGGATGATCAGGGATGGCGGATCGAAATCGAGAAATATCCGTTGCTGACGGAAAAAGGAGCGTGGCGTAAATTTAACAAGCACGACCGTGGTTGTATGGAGCGTGCGGTAGAAGAGGACAATACCGACTTCCTGATTCCGGAAAACAAAATACGGATTGTAGAAGGAGATACTCTGTATGGTGGTTACTATACGCACGAAGATATTAAAGAAATTGTAGATTATGCTGCACAGAGAGGTATTGATGTGATTCCGGAAATAGATATGCCGGGACATTTCCTGGCTGCTATCACCCAATACCCGGATCTCGCTTGTGACGGACTGATCGGCTGGGGAGAAACATTCTCTTCTCCTATTTGTCCGGGAAAGGATACGACGCTGGAATTCTGTCAGGATGTCTTTAAAGAGATTTTCGATCTCTTTCCTTATGAATATGTACACATGGGGGGTGACGAAGTCGAGAAAAATAACTGGAAAAAGTGCCCCCGTTGCCAGAAGCGAATCCGCACGGAAGGACTTAAATCGGTAGAAGATTTGCAGGCATGGTTTGTGCGTGATATGGAGAAATTCTTCCTTGCCAATGGAAAGAAGTTGATAGGCTGGGATGAAGTTGTTGCCGACGGACTGACTTCGGATGCTGCTATTACCTGGTGGAGAAGTTGGTCGAAAGAGGCAGTGCCTATGGCCACTTCGCAAGGACAAAGAGTGATTGCCTGCCCGAATGAATATTTCTATTTTGATTATGCGCAGGATAAAAACTCCGTGAAGAAGATATTGGCATACGATCCGTATGCAGACGACCGCTTGTCACCCGAACAGAAAGAATGTTTCTGGGGCGTGCAGGCTAATCTCTGGGCAGAATGGATTCCGTCTATGAAACGTATCGAATATCTGATACTTCCCCGTATGGTGGCGTTGAGTGAAATAGCCTGGGTGCAGCCGGAGGCGAAACCGGATCTGAAAGAGTTCTATCGTCAGCTTGTTCCGCATTTCAAGCGGATGGATATCCTTGGATTGAACTACCGGGTACCCGATCTGGAAGGATTCTACAAAGTGAATGCTTTCCTTGATGAGGCTTCGGTTGATCTGACTTGTCCGTTGCCGGGCATTGAAGTCCGTTATACTACTGACGGAAGTATGCCGACTAAGCAATCCACTCTTTATGAAGGAAATCTGAAAGTGACGGAAACGACAGATTTTACTTTCCGCACTTTCCGTCCCGACGGTACTCCATCGGATGTAGCACGTACCCGATACGTCAAAGCTCCTTATGCGGAGGCAACTGCTGCTCCGGCTTCTTTGAATTCCGGACTGAAAGCCGTATGGCATAAATTCCGTGGTAATCTTTGTGCGGATATCGATGCGGCTCCCGTGAATGGTGAGTATGTCGTAGAATCCGTTTCTATCCCCGAAGAGGTGAAAGGAGATATCGGCCTGATAATCACGGGTTACCTGGAAGTACCTGCCGATGGCATCTATACATTTGCTCTTCTTTCGGACGACGGCAGTACGCTGAAACTGGACGGCGAATTACTGGGAGATAATGACGGAGCACACTCACCGGTAGAGATTATAGTACAGAAGGCCTTGAAAGCCGGACTGCACCCGATAGAAGTACGCTACTTCGATTGCAATGGCGGAGTTTTGCAGATGGAATTAGTCAATGAAAAGGGTGAGAAAGAAGTGCTTCCTAAAGAATGGCTGAAACATGAATAAACAGATCTCCTGAAGATTTTTTATTAGGTATTAATATAGATGAGGTAATTCTTGTTGAAATATCCCTATAAATGGGTATTTCCCAAATCAAAGTTCTTCTCAACTTTGCAGAGTGAATAAAACGCCACTATGCAATATTTGAAAGAAGACATACAGGAAAAATCCTCCACATAGCCGAAGAAGTATTCTCCGAAAAAGGATATAAGGATGCTTCCATGCGCGAAATTGCTTCCCGAACAGGGATTACAGTCAGCAACATCTATCATTATTTCACCAATAAGGATGAGATATTCCGCACGATTCTGAAACCTGTGCTGAATGATTTGTATGCCAAGATATATAGTCATGATGCCAATCAGATGTCCATAGAGGTTTTTACGAATTCGGACTATCAGCAGGAATCCGTGCAGGAATATATCGATTTGGTTTCCGAACACCGTGCCCGGTTGCGTATGTTACTTTTCCAGGCACAGGGATCATCCCTGGAAAACTTCCGTTCGAGTATACCGATGCGATGACACGTACTATCTTTGTCTTTTCAGGGGATGAAGCAGAAGTACCCGCACCTGAATATAGGTATCACCGATTTCTTTATTCATCTCAATACGGTATGGCTGTTTGCCTTGCTCGAAGAACTGGTGCTGCACCACGTGAAGAAGAAGAAATGCAGAAATTTATAGCAGAATATATAGCCTTTGAACGGCAGGTTGGAAGGAGCTCATGAATGTATGAGCTCCTTCTTTTGAACGATTCAGAGGAATGTTCTTTTAAAAATCAGATATATATAAAATGAAAAGGTATGAAAGAAAAACAGAGAAAGAAAAGTGGTGTGAGTCGCTTGTTTGAGATAGCAGGTGAGAAGAAAGGCTTACTGATGCTTGCCGGGGTACTTTCGGCGGTCAGTGCCTTGTGTATGCTGGTGCCTTATTGGTCGGTATATGAAGTGCTGAAAGAGCTTTTGTTGCATGGCAGCAAGATAAGCGAGTTGGATAGCAGTGTTATACACTGGGGATGGGTGGCATTTGTCGGTCTGGTGGCAGGACTGCTTTTACTGTATGGAGCATTGATGGCATCGCATGTGGCGGCGTTCCGTATTCTCTACGGGTTGCGCATTCGTCTGTCCGGGCATATCGGACGCCTTTCGCTGGGATACCTGAACGGTACTTCCACCGGAGCGATCAAGAAGACTATGGAACAGAATGTGGAGAAGATAGAGAATTTTGTGGCGCATACCATTCCCGATCTGGTCAATGTGCTGGCAACCATTGTGCTGATGTTTATCATCTTCTTCTCCTGAACGGGTGGATGGCGGCTATTTGTGTGGTCTGCATCGTTTGTAGTATCGGTTTGCAGTTTATGAACTTCTTTGGGAAAAAGCCAAAGAGTTTACGAAAATCTATTATGATACGCAGGAGCGTATGAGTGCTTCAGCTGTCCAGTATGTGAGAGGAATGCCCGTGGTGAAGATATTTGGTCAGAGTGTGCGCTCGTTCCGCCAGTTTAATAGTGAGATAGAGGCCTATAAGAGTTATGCTTTAAGAGTCTGCGACACCTACCAGCCCGGTATGATTGCTTTACTGTATTGCTGAATTCGCTGATAACCTTCATTTTGCCCGTAGGTCTGTTGCTTCTGAGCAGAGAGACGCAGAATATTGGTCTGGCGGCAGTTTATCTCTTCTTTATTATTATGGGGCCCGGCGTGGTTTCTCCTATCTATAAACTGATGTATCTCGGTTCAAGTACGAACGAGATTGACGAGGGAGTGAAACGAATCGACCGCATATTTGATGAACAGGTACTTCCCGAAACTGCGGTTTCGCATTTGCCCGCTTCCTATGATATCGAGTTTCGTCACGTATCGTTTGCCTACGAAAACAAGGCGGAGACTACCCGTACCGAAGCGCTGAAAGACATCTCTTTTACTGCGCCACAGGGAGCGATTACTGCGCTGGTCGGTCCGTCAGGTTCCGGAAAGTCTACGGTAGCCAACCTGATTCCGCGCTTTTGGGATGTCAGTGAAGGGGAGATCTGCATTGGCGGAATTAATATAAAAGAGATAGCGACCGAGGATTTGATGAATCTCGTTTCCTTTGTTTTTCAGGACAGCTTTCTCTTCTTTGATACGCTCTATGAGAATATTCGGGTCGGTAATACGTCTGCTACCCGTGAACAGGTGATCGAAGCTGCCCGTGCGGCTCAATGTCACGATTTTATAGAGAGTCTGCCGGACGGCTATCATACGCGGATCGGTGACAAAGGAGTGTATTTGTCCGGCGGTGAGTCCCAACGGGTTTGTGTGGCAAGAGCCATTCTTAAAAATGCTCCGATTCTGGTGCTTGACGAGGCGACTGCTTTTGCCGATCCGGAGAACGAATATAAGATGCAGCAAGCCATTCAGCAACTTATCAAAAATAAAACGGTCATCATTATTGCTCACAGACTTTCGTCCATCATTTCAGCCGAACAGATACTTGTCCTGAAAGAAGGCAAGCTCGTACAAAGCGGACGTCACGAAGTGCTGAGCAAAACGGACGGTGTATATAAAAGAATGTGGGATGCCTATACCAGCGCATTCCGTTGGCAATTAACTATCAAAAGGAGGAAACAAAATGAATGCAATCAAGAATATTACGGTAGGACATACCGAACGTCTGCGTAAACCTGTCGGTTACACGATGCTTGCCAATCTGGTGAATATCGTTCCGTTCTGTCTTTCTATCGAAGCCATAAATGTGATTTTCCGTACGTTTGACGGTAGTGGTACACCGCTGGATACGAATCGTCTTTGGATGATTTTTGCTATATTGGTCGTGTATATGGTGGTGATGGTTTTGCCGAACGCGCCGCCTATCGTGCAAACTTTCGCGGTGCTTATGAGATGAGTGCCGAAGGGCGTATTAATTTAGCCGAGCATCTGCGTAAATTATCCTTGGATTCCTGTCCCGCAGAGATCCGGGGATCTTTCTTCCATGCTGATCACTGACTTTACCATGGCGGAAGGGAATATCCCATCACTTGCCCCAATTGATGGGAGCGTTGGTAATGCCGGTTTTGCCTTCCTTGGCTTGCTTTGGATTGACTGGCGCATGGCGGTGGCCATGTTCGTAGCTTTACCGCTTGCGGTTGCTGTCCTGTTGCTTAGCAATATCGCCCAGCGTAAGCTGAGTGTGCGGCAGATTGAAGCCAAGATTAATGCCGGAAACCGCTTGGAAGAATATCTGCAAGGCATACGGGTGATGAAAGCATATAATTTGCTGGGAGGCAAGTTCGAACGCCTGAAAATGGCTTTTAGTGATCTCCGTCGTGCCTGTATCCGGCAGGAGGCGCTTCTCGGCCCATTTATCTTATTCTCGGTCACATTGATTCGTGCCGGATTGACATTCATGATCCTTTGCGGTACGTACCTGTTGATAGGAGGCGAACTTTCATTGCTCACGTTTGTCATGTTTCTGGTAGTCGGTTCCCGTGTTTTCGATCCGTTGACATCTGCTTTGACTAACTTTGCCGAGTTTCGCTACTTCTCCATCGCAGGAGGACGTATCCTTATGTTGATGAACGAACCGGAAATGAAAGGAGATTGTGATGTGCCCGAAAGCGGAGATATTACTTTTGATCATGTATCTTTCGGCTATCAGGAAAAGGAAATACTGCATGATATTTCCGTGACTCTTAGAAAAGGGACGCTCACTGCTTTGGTCGGTCCTTCCGGAAGCGGAAAGAGTACGATGCTGAAACTTTGTGCACGCTTCTATGATCCGCGTAAAGGCTCGGTTCGTTTTAACGGAATGGATATGAAAGAACTGGAGCCGGAGTCATTAATGAAACATTGTTCCATGGTTTTTCAGGATGTCTATCTGTTTCAGGATACGCTGAAGAATAATATCCGTTTCGGCAGGACAGATGCTACGGATGAAGAGATTGTAGTGGCAGCGAAAAAGGCTTGTTGTCACGAATTCATCATGCGTCTGCCCAAAGGATACGATACGATGGTAGGAGAAGGTGGCTGCACTCTTTCGGGAGGAGAAAAACAACGGATCTCCATTGCCCGTGCCATGCTGAAAGAAGCTCCGGTCGTGCTGCTGGATGAGGCTACCGCCTCTCTCGATCCGGAGAATGAAGTAGAAGTGCAGCAGGCTATCAATACCTTGATTGCGGGGCGGACGGTAATCGTTATCGCTCACCGCCTCAAAACGATCCGAAATGCCGACCGGATTATTGTGCTGGAAGAAGGACGAATTGCGGAACAAGGCACTCATGATGAACTTTTGAGCCGGCCGGGGCTGTACGCCAAACTTTGGAATATACAGGAACAGACATCGGGATGGAAACTATAAAAACGGCTCATCAGAGATAAAACGAAAAGGTCCGGCTTTCACAAGCCGGGCCTTTTGTTTACTAGAATTTATGCTATTTACACTTATTCTGTAATATTGAATACATTATATGGTTTTTTTTAACTAACAACCAAATGTGAGAATGCGGGAGAATCACTTCGGCCGATTCCAATGTTTTCAATGTGGCTACGTAATTTTTAATTATGACTAATTAATTCAATTCTGATATTGCAAAGATAGGGGCTTTGACGATTTCCTGCAATCACCTGAAATGGGTATTCTTGGGCGGGTTACTAGCAATATATAGTGGGTCTGAATCTTTTATTCCGGAACATTTGCAGAGTTTCCTGTCAACCTGTTCAGATGACATACCAGTAGTTTTCCTTCATTATCTCTCAAATGCATACCATTGCCTTGACAATAACGGAAGTATTTGCATCGGGCGCACTCGTCTTTTTTCATCCATGAACGGTCGCGATAAGGCTGGAATTTCGTTTGCCATATTTCCCAAAAATCATCCTGATAGATATTTCCTTGATGGTAGTTGGAGCGGATGCTGCTACAGGCACTGATAGAACCGTCAATCAAAACGGAGCCGACTGATATTCCGGCACTACAGAAGAAAGGAGTATTCCGTACTTCACCTTCATAGTTACCCAGGAAACCTTCGCAGCCGTAACTCGCACGGATAATTCCTTCCTTTCGGGTGTCACGGATGAAGTCGAGTACTTGTTTCAGTTCTTCTCCGTTCATACGGAATTCCGGTTCTTCGGCGGCTCGTCCTACCGGAAAGATGGTAGATACTCTCCATCGTTTGACTCCGAGACTGATAAGTAACTCTTTCATAGCCGGCAACTGTGGCAGGCTACGGCGGGTGACACAGGTAATGACGTCGAATGTCAGTTCAGGGATAGCTGTGATTTCCCGTATGGCATTTACGGCACAATCGAAACTTTCGGGATGTCGTCGCATCCAGTTGTGTACATCCTTCAGTCCGTCAAGGCTGATGGATATACTACGCATACCGCTGCGGATCAGGTTGTGAAGCCGTTCGCGTGTGAGACACAGGCCGTTGCATACCATGCCCCACGGGTATCCCCGTCGGGATATTTCTTTGCCGCAAGTTTCCAAATCTTCACGTACGGTTGGCTCTCCACCGGAGATAATGACGAATACATCGTGCGGATTGGTATGTGTTGCTATGCTGTCCAGTACTTTTAGAAAATCCTGCAGAGGCATATCCGGAGTAGCGGGAGAGGACTTGCAGTCACTGCCACAATGGCGGCAACGTACATTACATCGTAAGGTGCATTCCCAAAAAAGCTGTCTGAGCGGATGTTCTTCCACTCTTTCGTGTTTCATCCGGCGAAATATTTCTAAAGCCAGCCATCGGCGGGGAGTAAGGGGGATGATACGTTTCATTCTTCTTCTTTTTTCTCCTCTTTAAGTAAAGTGACTTTTCCCTCTTTTCCAAGGTCTTGTATTCTAATCTTTTTTGTCTGGTATGCGCCATTCTTTTCGCCGTCTACATCTGTATACTCAAGGTACATTTCAGATTTTTTTGGAGGATACTCTTCGAATTTAAATGTATTGATTGCTATACCGCCTACCGTATAATGCTCTATTTCACGTGACTCGGTATAGGCAGTATCTGTAATTAATGAATCTTCTTGATTCATATAACTGGATACTACGCGAATACCATTAATAGTTTCTTTTTCTTCATTTTGTACTTGACTGCTTATTATAATGTCAGGAGTCCAGTCGGGACCGGGACCATAATAACAAGGTTCGTCCCAGATCTCGTTATTATTGCCACATCCGGAAAAGCCTAAAGCGGCGAGCAGACTTAGTAGATATTTGTTTCTCATGTTATTAACGTGTTTAGTTCTTGTTGGGACAAAGATAATTAATCTTTGAATCGGTTGTTCTCTATTGTTCGTTTTATTTTTTGAATGAGATAATTTTAAAGAATCGAGGATGATTGTATAATTGCTTATCAATCTTTTTCGCCCATAATAAAAGAATGGTATCTAACTAATGACTACTTTCTCTTTCCAGGTTATGCCACTTATATCTGTCAGAATTAGTTCGTAGTCACCTTTGGGCAGGTCCATAAAAACATCACTTCTGATTGTAAGAGTTGCTTTACTTCCTAAAGGAATGATGAGGCTGTGTTTTCCCGGAGCTACTTTGGCTACATAGTCATTTTTTATTCGGGTAAGTGGGAAGCGGGCTAGCTCTTCTCCGTTCTTTTGAAGTATTGTTTTTCCATTCTCGTCTTTTAGTGTTATGCCGATCAGGAAGGAACCGTACACGTCGGCTCCTTCTATCCGGTATACTTTGAACGTCAGGATATCCTCTTGAATCTTTGCGTTGGAAATTTCCAGTTTCGGTTTGACCGATTTGTTGTGTAGAGGTCCCCAAACGCCATTATGAAAGACTTGGTTGGTATATAAGGTAAGTATGAAAAGCAGTACAGCACCGCTTATTGCGACTTTACTAAATTGCTTGATGGATAGTGGAAGTTCGCCGGAAGTAAGCCATATGAGCCATTTGTTCTTGGAAAGTTTAGGCAATAACAGATAATCCAAAGAATATTTACCACCACCGGACAGGAAAATGGTGAATCCGGCTGACACTCCCAAGATGCCGATTTGCCATTCGTCGAGGCAGGTAGTACCCAGCCAGCCGGAGCCTAAAAGAATGCCGAATGCCAGACTGAATACGCCGATACTCATTAATCGTGTGAAGAAACCGAGCATATAGAGTAACCCGACGATGCCTTCTACTAATGTGAAAATAACCATTGCCCACCACAGTAAATCCGGTGTGCTGACCAAGTATTCAATAATCGGTTTGATGCCAATGGAATTGGGAAGAAAATGATTGAATTTTTCTCCAATGTATCCGGTTCCATCCGGAATGAGTTTGTTTTCAAGAACGAGTCTGCGCCAAAAAGCTGAGAAATAAGTCCAGCCGACGATCAGTCGTAAGGAGAGAGTGAAAATGCCCGCAAGTATGTAGGCTTTGGATGGTTCTTGTTGGTGTGTCAGCATACTGTTTGTTGTTAGTTTGTTATTATAGAGAATCGTTTCTTATTAGAACAAGTTTCCACTGGAAAATGTTTTATGAAAACCTGTTTTTGAAACGATTCTACTCAAGACAAACTACATACAAAACAAAGCTAACAATGCAAAAGTTATTCTTTAGACGGCTATCTTTATACCTTCTTTTTTATTACAATACCGTTTGCATTGTTGGCAAAGGTCGTATCCCAGCATGGCTCCCAAAATGAAGTCCTCTTCGGCAGACAGTTGATTCAAAGGGCGAATGATGATATGTCGCATGGCTTCCATACATTCGGGTTTGCCGAAAAACAGATTAATCTTGTTAGTACCTACTTCTTGTATCATATAACTGATCTTCTGATTTTTCAGCCGGCGGATGGCAAACTCTTCGTGCTCTCTGCTCATCGTATAGAGTACCATGTTGCGTACGCCTTTCTTGAACTCATAAATGTGGTTGAGGAAAATCCGGATTTCTCCGGGAATGATTCTTTCGGTAGCCATGATGTAAACTGTTATTTTATATGGAGATAAAGATTAGCTGATTTCTTGTTTTACTTGTTTAACCCATGCGCTGATACGTTCATCTGTCTGACTGTCTTCATTGACTTCGTCGAGTGGAAGACCTACGAACTTGCCATTAACGACAGCGATAGAAGAATCGAATGTATAACCAGATGTGTCTACTACTCCACAGAATTTGCAGTGGGTATCTTTCAGCTCTTCAAAAAGAATACCGATAGCATCACAGAAAGTATCGCTGTAAGAATCGGAATCACCACAACCGAACAAGGCTACATATTTGTGAGACAGATCGCATTTCTTTAAAATTTTAATTCCGTCGTACCAGTCATCCTGTAATTCACCGGCTCCCCATGTAGAACTGCCTAGTACCAGTACATCATATTCACCGACCAAAGCTTCAGTGAGTTTGGATACATCATAAATATGTGCGGAAGGAACATCTAGTTTCTCTGCAATCCGACGGGCAAGGTCTTCTGTTGTTCCGGTAGTGGAACCGTAAAATACTCCAATTTTATTCATCTTTGATTCTATTTTAATGTGATGGTGCAAAGATAAAGGGTCTCGGAGAAATAGGAAATCCCCATTTATAGTGGAATAATTGCTTTATTCTCATTATAAATGGGGATGTTCTCTCGCTTTTTTTCTACAAGAAATGCAACTTTTATTAAAGTTGTTTTTAAATAATGTATTATCTTTGCAGAGATCAAAACAGACACATATACTATATGAATATGAGAAGCTTAAAGTATTTTTCTTTTGGAGTTATCGGCATGGTTCTTGCTTCATGTGTAGAAGAGAAAAATTTGTATAATCCGGATGAAGGAACGCCTGAGGATGCTCAACTCGGTTTATCTACGGATTTCTTGTTGAAAACGCAAAGGAGTATATTTATTACTGCTGTCGATGGTGATGGAAAATCACAGGCCGGTGTGAAATTCGGTGTGTTTATGAGTCAGCCTTACACGGGCGAAGGAGTTATTTCTATTGATCCGGTCTTTGTCGGATATACGGATGCTTAGGTAAGTTGAAAGCTGAAGTGGTGATAGGAAATAATGTTTCCAAAATTTATGTGGCTCCTCTCACTGCTGGTTATGGTCAGGTGAAGGAAGCGGATGTTCAGGATTTTGTTTCATTGGATTTTCAAGGAGTCAGTTTTCCTCATATGGCTGTCTCGCGTGCTTTTTCGATTGAGATTCCTTCATTTTCCGGACCGATCAGTGGTCTGTATCAATTGTATATCCCTTATAAGAATGTTGAAATAAGTAGGGATGGTATTCCGCTGCAGGGTGGGTGTTCTTTGGTCTCTAAAGAGCAACTATCTCCTGTTTTGATTAATCAGATTGATAGTTGGTACCCAGAGAGGCAGAATGTTCAGAAAGCAGATTTGGATAAAAACTCGGATTTACGGGTCGTTGATGAAAATGGAGCCAGAGTTTGGGTGACTTATGTCGGTGATGGTGGTTTCTATGTCGCTAATCAGACTGTTTATAATTCATTGATGTATTATAATTATAAAGAGGAAGAACTGAATAGTCCAAATGACATTGATCATCTTCGGATGACTATGTTGTTGCCTAATACTAACCAGCTGCAGTGTCCGTCGGGTTTGAAAGTTCAGTTACTTTATTGGAATGGAAAGGAGTATACTGAGATTTTCCCAAAAGGGACACGGATAGGTTTTGTTGTAGCACGTGCCGGTTATAAGAAGGATGGTACGGATGTAACAACGAAGAATGCGTATTCTTTTAAAAATAAAACGAATCCTGTTGTTAATGGTGACGTCTCTGGAATGTATTACTCTACTCCGGTATTGAATAAATGGGGAAAATCTCAGGCTGTAACTCGTCAGTTAGATGGTTATAATTGTTGTGTGACCGGATTTGATATCCGTCCTTTTGGCGATAATCAATCAGATTATGATTTTAATGATGTAATGTTGAAAGTGACTGCTACTCCTGAAAAAGCAATTGAACCGGGAGAGGATATTCCGGTTGAAGAAGAAGTAGTTGTAACTGAATCTATTCATGGTACATTGGCTTTCGAAGACCAGTGGCCTAATGCCGGTGATTATGACCTGAATGACTTTGTAGTAAATTATACATACGGTTTGGGAAAGAATACGGAAAACAAGATTACAAGTATTAAATTGCGTTTTAAACCAATAGCCAAAGGGGCTGCTGCTTATACAAAGATCGGTTTTGGCATTGAACTTCCATTGGCAGAAAGTTATATTGATGCTGCAAAGGTGATGGGAGCGACTTTCGAAAGTGGTAATTCAAAGGCGACTTTTGTGATTTGGGAAGATGTAAGCAGACTCTTTCCTAATATAAATGGTTTTGTAAATACAGAAAAGGGGACGAGTTTTGTTTCAGCAGCGGAAGTTGAAATCACTGTTCCGCTGACTATTCCGGTTGACAATGTTTCAATGATGAAATTCAATCCATTTATATTTGTGAACAACCGTTCTCATGAAATTCATTTAACAGACTTTGCTCCGACTTCGAAGATGGATACAAACTTGCTTCAAACTGCGGATGACTGTTCTGATGCATCACGAAATATTTATTATCGGATGGAAGATATGTCTTGTTGGGCATTAGATTTTCCTCGTACTTCAGCAAGCGACCCGGCATGGAGATATCCGAAAGAAAAATCGTCAGTAGTGAAGGCTTATAAGAATTATAGCAAGTGGGTAATAAATAAGACGGACTTGTCTTGGTTTGATTCCACTATTTCAAAGAATGTAGATGAGGATGAATTATACTAAAATATTTTTGTTGGTTGTGGAGTTGATGCTTTAAAAGATACCCTTATTTTTCTGAGCAGGTCTTAAAACATAAGAATCCCCTTTATAATGGAGAAACGGATTAGTTTCTATTATAAAGGGGATTGATATGTTTTAATGATGGAACAAGCGAATGCCTGTGAATGCCATTGCCATATTGTACTTGTCGCATGTACCGATAACATGATCATCTCGTACTGAACCTCCCGGTTGTGCGATATAGCTTACACCGCTTTTGTGTGCACGTTCGATATTGTCTCCGAAGGGGAAGAATGCGTCAGAGCCCAAAGCTACGCCAGTCATTGTATCCAGCCATGCACGTTTCTCTTCGCGGGTCAGTACTTCCGGCTTCTGTAAAACTGAAGCCAAACGCCGTCCACAATACGTCATCAATGATCTTCTGAAATATAAACGTCGATAGTATTATCACGATCTGCACGGCGGATTTTTTCAATCCAGGGCAGATTCATTACTTTCGGATGTTGGCGGAGATACCAGATATCTGCTTTATTTCCTGCAAGGCGTGCGGAATGAATACGTGACTGCTGTCCTGCACCGATACCAATCGCCTGTCCGTCCTTTGCATAACATACGGAATTGGATTGTGTATATTTTAAGGTGATTAAAGAAATGATTAGGTCACGTTTGGCTTCAGCCGGAATTTCCTTGTTTTGTGTAGGTAACTCTTTCAAAAGACTTTCGTCTATTTTCAGTTCGTTTCTATTCCTTGCTCAAAAGTCACTCCGAAAACATCTTTGTGTTCGATAGGAGCTGGGCGGTGCCGGATCGATCATCTTGATCACATTGTAAGTTCCTTTTCTTTTTTTTCAGGATTTCCAGAGCTTCGGGAGTGTAATCCGGTGCAATCACACCATCGGATACTTCACGGTTGATAATGCGTGCAGTCTCTTCATCACAAGTATCGGACAATGCGATGAAGTCTCCGTAAGAAGACATACGGTCGGCGCGCGTGCGTATAGCTGTTGCCAGTGGAGACAGTTTTACATCATCCACAAAATAGATTTTCTTCAGTGCGTCACTTTCTACAGCACAGCAGCACCTGCCGGGCTGACGTGTTTGAATGATGCAGCGGCGGAAGTCCGGTAGCTTCTTTCAGTTCTTTTACTAACTGCAACTGTTGAATGCATCCAGCAGATTGATGTAACCGGGATGTCCGTTCAATACCTCAATGGGTAGTTCGCCTTCTTTCATGAAGATACGGGCAGGCTTTTGATTTGGGTTGCAGCCGTATTTCAGTTCGAGTTCGTTTGCCATATTATTTAATTATGAATTACTGATTACAAATTGATAGCGACAAAATTACTAAAAGAATAGCCAGCCTAGCCTCCTGTTATTAAAATAGTAAATGTAAGTATTAGTATTGGGGAAACTGTGAGTAGCGAAAATACCTATTTGTGGTGATTGCATATCCTCGAAGATATTCCGTTTCTTTGCAGTCCTAATATAAATAAATGATGTAAATCGTGCAATTTAAAACAAACAATGATAAGATGATTGATCTCATCAGTGATAACTATTCCTTGTTACAAGTGATGTGAGCCGTTTCGGCCCTTCGTTGGGATTTGGTGGACAAAACAGTGAAGAAGTTTGTTTTAATGGAGGATTGCAGGGACTTTTCTGATTGTAGTCAACTTTATGTCTGAAGGTTTCGCGGATGGATGGAAGCAGTGAGGATATTTCTATACCTGCACTAATCGATTATCTGCGGCAAGCCCATATTTACTTTCTGGACTTTTCTCTTCCTGCCATTCGCCGTAAACTGATTGAAGCGATTGACTGTTCGCAGGATGATGTAGCTTTTCTGATTCTTAAGTTCTTTGATGAATATATACGAGAGGTACGTAAACACATGGATTATGAGGAGAAAACGGTATTCAATGCAATGGATGCGCTGATAAATGGCAATGCTCCTCGGAATTATCAGATTAGCACATTCTCCAAGCATCATGACCAGGTGGGAGAGAAGCTGACAGAACTGAAAAATATCATCATTAAATATTGTCCTGCCAAGCCAATGAGAATCTGTTGAATGCGGCTCTTTCGATATATACGCCTGTAGGGGCTGGTTTGGAATCTCACTGCAAGATTGAAGACTATATTTTTGTTCCTATCTGAAGTTAAAAGGAGGATTAGGGAAATGAGAAATAATCAGCCATATCTGAATCGGCGCGATTGAAACCTCAGTGATTATCCGGGGTGGGCTGACCGCTTATTGGAACGTCTTCTCCTAATGTGAAGGTGCAACCTATAGAATTACTTTCAGTAGAGGCTCTGAGTGATTGCCTGCGTACGCAATATCCGGAAATGCTGATTGTAAATCCTACTTTTGGTGACTACTTTATGTAATAAGTTCCGGGAAGAAACTGCTGGGTAAGAAAAAATACGTTTGATTGCTTTGGTTAGCTCTTTTGTAGATGCCTCTTTGCTGACTAAATATGATGAGTCGATTTCTATCTTTGATGATCTGGATATTCTTTCTAAAAAGATTCATGGTCTGCTAAATCTGGCTTCGGGAGAGGAGGAGCTTGACAATCAGGAAACGCTTAGCCAACGGGAGAAAGAGATAGTGATCTGTGTGGTGAAAGGTATGACGAATAAAGAGATTGCAGAGAATCTTTTCTTGTCTATTCACACTGTCATTACTCACCGGAGAAATATCAGCAAAAAGCTACAGATACAGTAGCTGGCCTGACTATTTATGCTATTGTAAATAAGCTTGTTACGCTAAATGATGTAAAGATTTATAACCTTAAAAGAATGTTATAAAATCTAGCCGTTTAGGAACACGGAATCTTTTCGTATTTGCAGTGCAATTGGGAAATTGCTATTAGTTTAAAAGGTAAAAGAAAAGATTATTAAGGTATTAGATTTAAATAATTAAGGTATTAAATTTTTTAGTGTTCAATAGGACATTTTTTGGTAAAAGGTAAAAAGGATAACAATAGGTAAGAAGTTTAAAAGTAAAAAGAAGATTAGTTTTCAGGAATTGAGGTAATAAAAGAAAAGCCTCTTTTCTGATGCTGTTAGTGGTTCCCTTCTAGGAATTGACTCGTTTTTGTTTATAGACGCAGGGGAGCTGAAAGGTATATAAATACCGGGATTGCTAATGCCAGGAGTGTATAAAATAAAATCCCGACGAAATCGCTTCGGCGGGACCCTCTATTTTACTTTAAATGTAACGCTACGTAATAAAATTATGACTAATTAATTCAATTCTGATACTGCAAAGATAGTGCGTTTCTGTATCTGTCACAATCCCCTTTATAAGGTATATTGCGTAGCTGCTCTCACTATTAATAATTAGTGGTGGATATCATTTTACTTTTTTCCACTCTTTCGTTGCGAAATCATATGATTTGATCACTTTGGCAGGGCAACCGGCACAAATAGAGTATGCTGGGATGGAACGGCTGACAACGCTTCCGGCAGCCACTACACAATGTTTCCCTAAAGTAACTCCTGGCAGTATGACTGAGTTTGCACCTACCCATACATCATCCTCAATAGTGACAGGCTGTGTACTTACTCCCTGTTCGTCGATTGATTTCTCCGCATCTTGATAATTATGATTAAGTCCTGTGACTGTTACATGCTGTGCAAGATTCACATGATTTCCTATAAGAACCGGACCGATAATGGTATTTCCTAATCCGATGCGGGTATAATCTCCAATGATTAAATCTCCTACCGCATTATTAAGGCAGGAAAAGTCTTCTACTACCGAATAGCGTCCTAGCGAGAACTGATTAAAAGGAGGAAGGTCTTTGCGGACACTGCGATAAATCACGGAACCTTTTCCACGTTTCAGATATACAAAATAGAAAAGGCGTATCCACCAGTTGGGGCGTGTCTTTACAGGATGCATAATAAAACGATGTACGGCTTGTTTCAAAGCCGGATTTTGTTTGATTCGCAGTTTCAGTGTTCTTTTTTCCATATTGAATGTTTTTGTTTCTTTTTATCTTCTACTAAATAATCCGGTATTGCCAGACTGTATGTGATTGCCAATCCTAAAAGCAATATCCACCACTTGAGTGACGAGGTCCAGTGGTATCCTGTTATCAATAAAGTCCAGATACTGACGAAGGTGCATAATTTCATCGGAGAAGGTATCAGCTGCTGGGCTATACGGTTGCAGAAATTCCAGTTGCCTTCTAATAAAGACGGCAATAGATAAGAGAGGGTCTTCCGTATGCGCCTGCGATAGGGATAAACAGGGGCGGAGTCACAGTGTACAATCACATCCGGCAGATATTCAATATATATATTCTGTTTGAATAACTTTCGTTCGAGATTCGTTTTGGCAGTTCTTTGATTCTTCTGTAGCCATTCTAAGTCGAAAGCCATATTGGTTCCGAAAAGACTTGAAGAAAAGCCGATCTGAGTATTCCCCGATCTGAAAAGACTGTTATTGATTTCTTCGGATAGAGCATGGAAACGTTTCCGTACTCCCTTACGATTATTAATGATCGTGTGCAACTGCATTGCCTGTATTCCGGCATCGTAGGCATTATAAATCTTTTCCAGAAAATGGGGTGATAAAGCACTGGCTTTATCAGAAAGAAGGATGACTAATTCGTATCGTTCTTTATCATGAATTAATTGCTTCCAGCAAATCTTTATATGTGATGAATTCATATGCTTCCTGTTGATACATGAAAGGAAGAGGCTTCCGTCCTGAACTAATATGGCACACTGATATTGTTTTCTGGCTTTGGGATAATTGGAATGTTTGTCGAGGCAACAGCTAATAAGAAAAAGGTAGAGCAGCTATACCAAAAAGAAGAAATCGTCTGCTATGTAGATAAAGTAGTCCATCCTGTAGTGAAGGGAGTTATACGCTTTTTGAACGAATGCAGTAACTGTTTTCAGAATGATTTTATGTCCAGTCCGAAAGAGAAGTTTTTTGCATATTGGATATCCAGTTGCTTGCGTTCTTCTGCGGAGAGTTTACCCGCTTCACCTCTTTTCAACCTGCCACAGCCCGGTAAGTCCGGCTGGTCCCATAAAACGATCAATGTGTTCATCACTAGTCAGTAACTCTGCCTCATAGAGTGGGAGGGGACGATTGCCCACTATAGACATATCTCCTTTGAGGATATTGATAAGCTGTGGTAATTCATCAATGCTGTATTTACGGATAAAACGTCCTATCTTTGTGATTCTGGGGTCATTCTCCAGTTTTACGAAAGCATTACTTTTCTCTTTGATTTCTTGTGGATATAGTCTTCTTCCGAAATTACAAAATCGTCGGATATCAGGAGAATTTCTTCTTCGTCTGCTTCTTCAGAGACACAGGATTCTTCTCCCCATATATCTTCTTCTCTTCCTGTTGGTATTGGTTGAGAGCATTGAAATCCTTCAGATGTTTATCAGCGTCGGTATACATCGAACGGAATTTGAGAAAATCAAATATCTGATAATTGCTTCCTACACGTTTGGATTTATAGATAATCGGTCCTTTGCTCTCCAAGCGAATGGCTATAGCAGTAGCTATTAAAAGAGGAGAAAGGAAAAGTAGTGCTATTCCGGAAAAGAATATATCGAAGATTCTTTTCCATGAAGGCAGGCGAAAGGCTTTTAAATTCTGTGTTTGGAGTTGCAGTGCTTCTATTTTTTGTTCTTTTCTACGTGTGAGAAAAGTTGACAGATCTTTCAGTACTTCACTGTTGGTTTCGTACTTAATCGTGTTATTAACTCCTGCCTTCAAGTATTCTGTAGCTTCTTCCTTAGTAATGGAATCTATAACCAGTACCATATAAAGCCCTGGATACATTTTTCGTATAGAGCGAATATCAGCGATATCTTTTGATAATTCTACCTGCTCAATAAATAAAGCTGCGTCGTATTTTTCTCGTATCTTGTCTAGCACTTTAGTTGCCTTATAGCAGTTTGGTGCTGCATAGAATACTCCGGTACTTAATTTCGAAAACAGTTCTATTGTTTTGTTGTGTCTGCCTATGTAAACAAAATATTGCATTTAAAGGCTGTATTAGTCGATAATCTTTTTGATTCGGATTTTTAGTTCCAAAGGATTGTAATGGCTTCAGAATATAGTCTTCTGCCCCTTCTTCCAGTAATTTGATTCTTTCCGTGGTACTTTCTTCGCTGGACAGCATAACGATAGGAATTGACTTGAATAACTCATTGGCTTTCATATATCTGAGGAATTCATCTCCTCCTCATTAACGGCATACGAATATCGGAAATAATGAGATCGGGTACATTACCTTCATTAAGCCAATCTATTGCTTTAATAGGATTCTCCAAATACATAACGTCGTAATCCTTGCCTAAATATATACTTGCAACTTTTCCAATAGTCGCTTTATCGTCAACTAATAGTATCTTTTTTTTCATACAAATAGAACCTTTCTATCGCTTGCTTTGCTACTTGATTTATATAGATTAAATTGAATCTCTTGCCTTTGTTTCACTTCGTGCAAATATATATATAATTTTAGAATAAACTTCCAATTAGCAGAAGTAAAATTCATGAAGATTATTATTTTTATTTATTAATAGAATATATCTGATACGTTTAGTGAGGAAAAAAACACGGATTTCATTATTTTTATGAAACCCGTGTTGATAAGGGAGATTAGTTTTTATTTGTTTGGAATACCTTGTTTACATCAAAATCATTCCACCATTTTTCATTTTCTGTACCACCGCTCGTTACCCAGTCACTGAATTGTGAATAAGCAGTTTTGATATTTACATACTCCAAAGGCCATTTGAAATTGGAAGGAACCATGATGCCCCATGCCAGATTCTCTTTACTGATATAATATTTTTTGCTAGCATGATGGCTGTTATCGTTGTTTCCGCCAAACAGATCGGTATTTGCGAGTTTGGTTGGTTGGTAGCCTGCAACATGTATTTCCTTACGTGGGTTTCTGTTGCCGTCTACGATGATAAAGACATTCAATTTGTTGACATTAAAGGCATCTGCTGATATTGTCGGATTATTGAATGTAATGGAGAAACTGATATTTTTAGGTTTGGTATTGCCTGCATAGTCTGAGACAGTATTAATCTGCTCATACCGATCTCTTCCCAATACTTTATGAGCATCATCAAACAGAGGAATCACAGTATAATCCTGACCATTTTCGATATTGTTATTATTTAGATTGAAATTCTTGGCAAGAGTATTGTCACTGAATTCAACTGGCTGTGTAATGGCATTGGCGGGTACATTGTCCAGCATAATAGCTGCTCCGATGCTTTTTGTTGCTCCGGCTGCGGATAAGTCAATACTCAACTCGAATTTTGTTACTTTATTCTCTTTATTAGTATATATTTTCCTTTTCTGAATGGTCAGAACGATGTCATTCATATCATAATCTCCATATAGTGGCCATTGGTCTTCAAAGAGGTAGGTATAATTTTTGTTGTCTTCTACTTCAATGGGGAATTCAGGATTAGTAGGCGGAGTAGGAGTTCCTCCATTGTATCCATCACTACATTCTGATTCAGGTATTGAAACCGTGTTTTTACCTTCTTCTCCCCATTCTGCGCCACCGGTTATTGTCCAGCATATGTTCCAGTCATCTATTTTTTCAATAGGATGTTCAGAACAAATAACTTGAAGGTTACCGGAATAGTGAATGAGATTCGGTTTTAATGTTTCAGCAACAGCTTTCTTAATGATAAGGAGTGCTTTTTCTGTTCCTGTACCTTTAAATCCTCTGTCTTTGTTTTGATAACCGTATTCAGCCTTTTCTGTTATCTCAAATAGTGCTTTAGCTCCCAGTTCTATTTTTGCATTATTCATGTACAGTTCTTTACATTGAACATATCCACCACCATCAACTATTAAATGACCTTCTTTTATTTCTAATTCATCGGTTACTATTAATTTGCACTTATTGTAACAATAGTCATTCCATGCAGAAATTTTCATTTCATCAGTATACCATGTTCCTTCATTTATCCAGGACCCTCCAGTGCAATTGATTTCTGTTTCTTCCTCCACTTCCATAGTTCCTGTGTTGATTATGTGGCTATCACCTTGAATTTTTATTTTTTCAACTTTAATTTTTCCTGCATTAGATATTGTACTACTGGCATTTTCTGCACTTAATTTATCTTTAATATTGACAGAACCAGCATTGAAAAATACGGAAGAATTGGCGCAGATTAAGTTTTCGGTATTAATTGTTCCTATATTATACAGTTTGTAATTACTGTCTAGCTGTATTGTTTTATCTATTGTCAAAGTTGCTCCTGTACCTATTGTAATCATACAATTTTGTTGACCATTGTTTTGAGATTTAGGCATGGAAACTTTCTTTCCAGGCAGTATGTACAGGCAAGAGCCTGGAGATAGGTAAATCTGCTCAGACAACTTGATATCTTCTGTTACATATAATTTTAAATTGTTTTTCCATAAATTGATTATTTTTGTGGAAGCAGTAACTTCATAACTTCCACCTTCCACACAGTCATTTACACTAATAAATTTCTCAATACCACTTGGGCATTCTAAAGGAAATAAAGATGTATCATCAGGATTGGGATCTGTTATTGTCGTAAAACTGCGAGTTGAAGCAGCGAGACTGCGTACAGAGGGAATAGTTGTTTTAAAATTGCAATTGGCAATTCCATTTGTAATTTCTGCACTTCTGACTGTAGCAAGTCCCGTTGGAGTGATTTCTTTTACAAAAAGAGTTTTGATTGTATTTTCGATTGAAATTTCTGAAGTATATGGTTCATTTCCTTTTGCAACACCTTTATCGAGAAGGCGTGCGTCTGATGAAATAATAGGATTTGTATCATATAATTCCACTACATAATAGAATTCATCATTAGTTGGGGCATTAACTTCTACAGTTACTTTTATATTGGAGGTAGTTGCCCAGTCAAATCCATCCGGTGCAGCAAAACCGTCCCCCATTGGATTGGCTGTCTGATAAGACGGATCATATAGATCCTTCTCGGAATCTACGCAACTGGATAACATGCTTACTATTGCTATCGCAATTATAGATGTAAGCAGAATTGTTTTTTTCATCATAATGTCTATTGTTTGATTGTTTTTTTGTTTGTTGCAAAGATAGTTGTATATTTTGGATTAAAGATGTATTTATTGATATTTCTTGTGTAAAAAGCAACGATATTTCCGTTTTGGTTCGCTTTATATGAAAAACGAAAGAGTAATCTCCTGATTTTTTCTTTTGCAGAAATATTATAGGATGAAAATCAGGAGATTACTATAGAGATTTTCTTTTTTAGGGTTTGGTTATTTCCCCTATTAAACAAGAGTTCATTTTGTATCGGATGTCTTTATTAGATAGTCCGTGTCCCAGCAAAAACATCAGTTTAGTTACAGCACATTCGGGAGTACTGTCATATCCACTGATAACACCTGCTTCGAGCAGATGCATTCCGGTCTCGTAACGTCCCATTTCTACTGCTCCGGAAGCACATTGTGTGATGTTAACAATGATAATTCCACGATCAGTAGCCTCTTTTAATTCCCGGATGAACCATTCTTTTTGCGGTGCATTTCCTGATCCGAATGTTTTCATCACGACAGCTTTCAATCCGGGGACATGGAGTAGTGAATGGATGATCTCCTCCTGGATGCCGGGAAAAAGAGTTAATATTACCACATTTGTATCAAACAGATAGTGTGGCTTTAGTGGTTTGTCCGTGGTCGGTTTGCGAATAAGGTTGGGCTCGTATTTAATATGGATGCCTACGCGTGCCAATGGCGGGTAATTGAAAGACCGGAAGGCATTAAAGTTCTCAGCATTGATTTTTGTGGTACGATTACCCCGCATCAAGTGATTTTCAAAGAAAATACATACTTCGGGAACAATAGCTGTACCGTCCGGATTCTTGGCAGCAGCAATCTCGATTGCAGTGATCAGATTTTCTTTTCCGTCCGTACGCAGCGTTCCGATTGGCAATTGAGAACCGGTCAGAATAACAGGCTTACTCAGATTTTCGAGCATAAAACTTAGGGCAGAAGCCGTATAGGCCATTGTATCCGTTCCATGCAAAATTACAAAGCCATCGAAATAGTCGTAATTATAGTTGATGATCTTTACAAGTTTTGCCCAGTAAGCAGGCTCCATATCCGAGGAGTCGAGAGGAGGATCGAATTGATAGGAGGAAATGCGATAGTTGAATCTTTTCAGCTCAGGAACGTGCTTGAGCAAATGGTCGAAATTAAAGTTTTCTAAGGCACCTGTCTCCGGATTTTCTATCATTCCGATAGTTCCACCCGTGTAAATTAACAAAACGGAAGGGGTCTCTACTCTCATAATTGATGAATTTCTGTTAAAACGCTGACAAAGATATAGATTAATTGCGAATTATGAATAGTAAATGATGAATTTGTTCGTAGTTTACAGTGAAATGTTATAAATCTGAATATTTATACGAAATTATACGATGGATTAAAAGAAAAAATGAAGTGAGTCGTAAAAATAGTCAAGTAGCTAAAATTGTTCGGAAAGAATGGTTGTGCAAAGCAAAACGATACCGTCCGGCTATTTTAGCTACCATTTGTCTGACTATTTCCTATGTCTATTTAAGTGCATCTTTCAGTTTCAGAATGGCTTTCTCCGGATCTTTTTCTTCTTCAAGCAGAGTGACAAAGCGGCTGCCGATAATAGCTCCGGAAGCATGTTCGCAAGCTGCTTGAAAAGTAGCTTTGTTGGAGATACCGAAACCTACCATTAGCGGGTTGCGTAGATTCATATCTTCGATCTTTTTGAAATAGACACGTTTCTGTTCATTAAAGTCTTGTTGTGCGCCTGTAGTTGCTGCGGATGAAACCATATAGATGAATCCGTCTGTATGTGCATCGATCTCACGTACCCGCTCTTCGCTGGTCTCTGGGGTGATGAGCATGATTACTTTGATTCCATAACGTTCGGCAATGATACGGTAGTGATCCTGATAATCTCTGAAAGGCAAGTCGGGAATGATAACGCCGTCTATTCCGCATTCCACGCATTTGCGGCAGAAGTTTTCAAATCCGAACTGCATAATAGGGTTTAAGTATCCCATAAATACCAATGGAATGCTTACTTCCTGGCGAATGTTTCGTAATTGTTCGAAAAGGATTTTCAATGACATTCCGTTGCGTAATGCCTGAGTGGCGGCATTCTGGATAACGATGCCGTCTGCCATAGGGTCACTGAATGGAATGCCGACTTCGATCATGCTGACGCCATGTTTTTCGAGAGTACGGATGACATTGACTGTTCCATCAAGGGTAGGATCACCTGCACAAAAATAAATAGAAAGGATGTCTTTCTTGTTGCTATTAAAGAGTTGATTAATTCTGTTCATGATTTTGAGAATTTAAATTTATGACTTTAGTTCATTTAGAAACATCCGGATTCGTTCCGGATCTTTTTCCCCAGGCTTCAGTTCGAAACGACTGTTCAGGTCGTAGCCTGCCAGACGGGGATGGTTGAATGCTTTCAATGCATTGGCACTGTGTGAGTTGATACCGCCACTCAATAGGAATGGAACTTGTCCGTTGTAGGTATGCAGAATGTTCCAGTCGAATTGGTTTCCTGAGCCACCATACTGCTCACATTTCGTATCAAACAGGAAAAGATTGCAAGCTTTTTCATACTCGCTTACGTGATTCAAATCTTTTGGGCGAGCCACAGAAAAAGCTTTGATGATTTTCAGGCCGGAGGTGCGCAATGACTGACAGTATTCCGGTGATTCTTTGCCGTGGAGCTGGATATATTCCAGCCCGAAACGGTCGGCGTACATCGTGATTACATCTTTGTCTTCATTCACAAAAACTCCGACACGGCGGGCACGAACGGGCAGGTAAGCGGGAAGTTCGTAGATATAACGGGGAGATTTGGGATAGAAGATAAATCCTATCATATCCACTTTTTGTAGTGACTCCACATCCCGTATATTGGGGGCTTCACGCATACCGCATACTTTGATGATTTTTCCGTTGATCATAGGGCTGTCCGTTTTTGGAAGTTCATGTATTTATTGAATGGCTTTCAGAAAGTTCTGCAGCGTTTCTGCCGGTTGCGGAGTTTTCATAAATGTCTCTCCGATGAGGAATCCCCGGAATCCGGCAGTCCGAAGACGTTTTACCACTTCCGGATCGGAAATGCCACTCTCCGATACTAATACCGCATCTTGTGGAAGTTGTCCTGCCAGTCGGAAAGAGTTTTCTACATCTGTGAAGAAAGTACCCAGATTGCGATTATTAATCCCAATCATATCAATTTTACTATTAATATAAGGTAACTCTTCCGCACTATGGATTTCAAGTAATACTTCCAGTCCCAGTTCATGTGCCTGCTCTGCCAGGTCCTGACATTTTTCCTGTTTCAGTGCGGCGGCGATAAGAAGTACGGCATCCGCACCGACAATTTTTGCCTGATATAACTGATACTCATCAATGATAAAGTCTTTTCTTATAATGGGAACATCGACCAAAGGACGTGCTGTACGGATATCTTTCAGACTTCCTCCAAAAAATTTCTCATCAGTGAGAATAGAGAGGGCGGAAGCACCTGCCGCCACATAAGACGGAACAATCTCTTCGGGACGTGCTTCCTGTTTGATCCACCCTTTGGATGGTGACCGACGCTTAAATTCGGCTATAATACCGGAATCGGAAGAAGCCAATGCCTGTTTCATAGAACGGGCAGCCGGAACTTCATTGATACCTTCCTGCAACTGTTCGATGGAAATAGCCTGCTTTTGCAAATCGACTTCAAACCGTTTGTTAGCTATAATTTCGGATAATATATCTTTCATTAATCTTAAATTTTGAATCAAGGCAAAGGATATCGCATATTCATCCTTTACCACTTATCATTTATAACTTATTACCTATTACTTATTATTCAATTCAATGAATTTCTTCAGTGTAGCCAATGCCCGGCCACTTTCCAGTGATTCTTTAGCGAGGGCGATGCACTCTTCAATCGTTTTTTCCGGACGAACTACTTGAATAGCGAAAGCTGCATTGATAACAACCACGTTTTTCTGTGCTTCCGTAGCTGTATTGTTCATGATGTTATCAAAGATTTTAGCAGCATCTTCCGGTGTCTGTCCACCATCCAGATCAGTATCCTGATAACGTGCAAATCCGAGACCTTCCGGAGTATAAATCTTCTCATTGCCACAGGTAGCTACCTTAAACTCGTTCGTCAGAGAAATCTCATCATATCCGTCCAGGCTATGTACAACGGCAAATTTAGTCTTACTCTCCTGATAAGTATAGGTATAAAGGCGCAAAAGTGGAAGATTATACACGCCTAAAAGCTGATAAGTCGGCAATACAGGATTGACCAACGGACCGAGCATATTAAAGAATGTACGTACCGCCAATCCTTTACGGATCGGGGCAACTGCCTTCAGTGCCGGATTGAACAAAGGAGCGTGCAGATAAGCAATATTACATTGTTCCATGCTGCGCCGCATCTGATCAACATCACTTGTGAATTTAACCCCATGTTGCTCCATCACATTGCTGGCACCGCTGACTGAAGTAGCTCCATAATTGCCATGTTTTACAACCGGAATACCTGCTCCGGCTACTGTAAAGCAGGCCGCCGTAGAAATGTTGAACGTATTTTTTCCATCTCCTCCCGTACCGACAATATCGATCGGAGCAAACTCGCTCAAATCAACCGGAACCCGCATTTCCAATAATGCATCACGGAATCCGCATAATTCTTCGACAGAAATATTACGCATCAGAAAGACAGTAATCAGTGATGCTACCTGTACGTCATTATATTTCCCTTGTGCGATGTTTTGCAGGATAGTACGTGCTTCATCGCGTCCCAAATATTGGTGTTCGAAAAGTTTATATAGAATCTGTTTCATAAGTTTATTCGTTTAAGAAGTTTTTGATGATTTCTTTTCCTTGCGGAGTCAGTACGGATTCGGGATGGAACTGGATGCCATGTACATCATAGGTTTTGTGACGTAATGCCATGATTTGTCCTTCCTGACTTTCAGCAGTTATCTCCAGGCACTCGGGAAAACCTTCCCGGCTGACTACCCAGGAATGATAACGTCCGACAGGTATCTCTTTGCCCAGCCCTTCAAAAGTACGTCTTTCTGCAAGATGCTGATCGGTGTCTGTACACCGTGATATACTTCTTTCAGGTTTTCCAGTCGTGCACCAAAAGCCTCGCCGATGGCCTGATGTCCCAGACAAACGCCTAAAATACTCTTTGTCGGTGCATATCGTTTGATAATGGGCAATAGCAAGCCTGCTTCTTCGGGTATTCCCGGCCCCGGTGAAAGTATGATCTTATCAAATCGTTCCACTTCATCAAGGTTTATCTGGTCGTTGCGGACTACTTCGACGTCTGTAGCTCCCAGTTCTTTCACTGCATGCAGCAAATTGTAGGTGAAAGAATCATAGTTATCTAAAAGTAATATTTTCATTTTATTGTTATTGTAAAATTGTTGTTCAAATACTGTTTCTGACTTATCAGGCAGATCGCTCTGAACAGTTAGTTTTTTAAATTAACAGCTAAATCGATAGCCTTTTTAAGAGCTCCTAATTTATTGTTTACCTCTTGCAGCTCGTATTCATCCTGACTGCGTGCAACGATACCGCCTCCGGCCTGGAACCACAACTCGTTATTCCGGCTGACAAAAGTACGGATGGTGATTGCCTGGTTCAGTTCTCCGTTAAGTCCGATAAAGCCGATACAGCCGCCATAAGCACCGCGGTTATGAGGTTCGATTTCACTGATCAGCTGCATGGCGCGTACTTTCGGTGCTCCGCTCAACGTTCCCGCAGGGAAAGTATCAATGAAAGTTTTAATCTTATCCGCCCCTTCATTCAGCTGACCGCTCACGCGGCTGACCAGATGAATCACATGACTGTAATACTGTGGTTCCTTATAAAACAATACCCGTACATCATGGCAATTACGTGAAAGATCATTTCTTGCCAGATCAACCAGCATCACATGCTCCGCGTTCTCTTTCGGATCGGCAAGCAGTGCTTCCGCCAATTCGCGGTCTTTTACCGTATCTCCGGTACGGCGGGTTGTTCCGGCAATCGGGTCGATGTAGGCACGTCCGTCTTCAATTTTACAGTGAGTCTCCGGAGAAGAACCGAAAATGCGGTATCCTCCGAAATCGAAATAGAAAAGATAAGGAGAAGGGTTGATGCTGCGAAGAGCACGATAAACTTTGAAATCATCTCCGGCATAAGGCTGGACGAATCTTCTGGAAAGGACAATCTGAAAAACATCACCACGCATACAATGGGCAATACCCTTGCGAACGTTCGCTTTATGTTCCTCATCGGAGATCGGGCTGCTGACAGGACCTGTCACCGAGAAATTATAAGAAGCATAATTTCTGTTTTCGATGGCGGCCTCCAGTTCCGGCAAACCGCTTTCTTCACCTTCGCCCAGCATTTCTACCAATGTCAATTCATTCTTGAAATGATTGAAAACGATGATATACTTATATAATATGTATAGCAAGTCCGGAGCATCATTCTGCTCATCATGACTTTCTTTCACCGGGATATGTTCGAAGTATTTCACTGCGTTGAATGTGGTGTATCCGTAAAGTCCGCACACATTCTTGTTTTCTCCGGTCACTTGAAACTGACTGATGAATTGATTCATCGCTTTTTCTACCGTGAATGATTGGGTGAGCGGCTCTTCCTTCCGACTATTGTCAGGATAACTGGCAGTGACTATTCCGCTATTGACACCGATACTTGCCAGCGGACAAAGAGCGATGAACGAGAGGGAATTTTCTCCTGCATGATAATCGGAACTCTCCATCAATGCAGATTGTGGGTACATATCACGTACTTTCAGATAGATACTGACAGGAGTGTGCATATCTCCGAGTACCTGTTTGCTATGGGCTGTATAACTGAATGTTTTCATTTTTATAATTTCTAAATTCAAACTACAAAACTAGATGTTGATAATCACTTTTCATTGAAAGACAAATAAGTTTCAATGTCTTTGTCGCCACGTCCCGATACGGTCAGTACAACCACATCTTCCGGTTTGAACTTCAATTTTTTCAGCGCACCCAGTGCGTGGGCAGATTCCAGTGCGGGAATGATTCCTTCAAGTTTGGTCAGTTCATAAGCGGCTTCTATTGCTTCGTCATCATTGACAGCCAATACGGTAGCCCGTCTTTGAGCGGCAAGATTGGCGTGTATCGGTCCGATTCCCGGATAGTCCAGTCCGGCGGAGATAGAGTAGGGTTCTTCAATCTGTCCGTCTTCGTTCTGGATAACGTAAGTACGGGCTCCATGGATAATGCCCATTTTCCCAAGCTGTATAGTGGCGGCGGTCATTCCGGTTTCTATTCCTTTTCCTCCTGCTTCTGCCAGAATGATGCCTACCCTTTCGTCATTGATATAATGATAAATCGTTCCGGCGGCATTGCTTCCTCCACCTACACAGGCTATCAGATAATCAGGGTGATCACGTCCTTCTTTCTCCATAAGTTGTTTTTTGATTTCTTCGCTGATTACGGATTGCAGGCGTGCCACCATGTCGGGATAAGGATGGGGACCTACTGTTGAGCCGATGATATAATAAGTGTCGGCAGGATGACAGCACCAGTCGCGGATTGCTTCGTTGGTCGCATCTTTCAGTGTCATGTTGCCGGAAGTGACCGGGATTACGGTAGCTCCCAGCATCTTCATTTTTTCGACATTGATGTGCTGGCGCTCAACGTCCGTTTTACCCATATAGACAATACATTCCATATCCATCAAAGCACATACGGTAGCCGTTGCAACGCCGTGTTGTCCGGCTCCGGTTTCAGCGATAATACGTTTCTTTCCCATGCGGCGTGCCAGCAAAATCTGTCCGATAGTATTATTGATTTTGTGGGCACCTGTATGGTTCAGGTCTTCCCGTTTCAGATACATTTTGCAACCATACTTTTCTGAAAGTCTGCGGGCGAGATAGAGTGGGGAAGGGCGGCCTACGTAGTCACGCAGCAACTGGTCAAACTCCTTTTTGAAATCTTCGCTTTCGAGCACTCCGAGGTACGTATTCTTCAGTTCCTCTACACATTTGTGGAGAATTTCCGGAACATAAGCGCCGCCGAACTCTCCGTAGTAACCATCCTGATCAACTAAAAAACTTTTCATAATCCTATTTTTATTTATTATTATTTATTCGATTTTCAAAAACGGGCAAATAAAAAGAGCCCTGTCGCAGGTTGCGACAGGGCTCTTTCAAATTTGTTATATCTTTAATGAGGTATATACATACGAGCACTGCTCCCTTACGACTGTCGGAGTTGTAACGGGCGCCACCACCAATATGTATTTACTAACATTGTTCTCATTGTCTTTTGTTATTTATCGGGGACAAATATAGACACTTTGTTTGAAACAACAAACAAAATCTTACTTTTTTTCTTTTTCCTCTTCATTTTTCTGATATAGAACAATTTTCTGCCTGATCTGTTCTTATAAATATTGAATATTTAAACGAAAAACAATTATGAAACAGAGAAAAGTCTTAGTAGGTATCGCTATTGCCATTTTTATTATATTATTGCTTTATTGGTTATTGGTAGCTGAAGATATGAAACCTTGGCTGTCCGCTATGGTTCCTTCAGCCTTGCAACAATTCATTGCCTGATCCCGACAGGTTTCAGATAATTGGTGTATATTTGCAAGGTTAGTAACTAATAACCAAAATAATAACAATAGACAGATATGGAAAATTTTATCTTTCAGAATCCCGTAAAGTTGATTATGGGGCATGGAATGATTGCCCGGTTGAGCAAAGAAATACCATCCGACAAACGTATCATGATAACTTTTGGCGGAGGCAGCGTGAAAAAGAATGGTGTGTATGATCAGGTAAAAGAAGCGCTTAAAGACCATTTTACAATAGAGTTTTGGGGCATCGAGCCTAATCCGGCCATCGAAACGCTTCGCAAGGCGATTGCTTTGGGCAAGGAGCAGAAAGTCGATTATCTATTGGCTGTAGGCGGTGGTTCTGTGATTGATGGTACGAAATTGATTTCCGCAGGTTTGTTGTACGACGGTGATGCATGGGATTTGGTACTTGCCGGACGTCCGGTTACCAAGACTGTTCCGCTTTCTACCGTATTGACACTTCCTGCCACAGGTTCGGAAATGAATAACGGAGCTGTCATCTCTCGTCACGAAACTAAGGAAAAATATCCTTTTTATTCCAATTTCCCATTGTTCTCTATTCTTGATCCGGAAGTAACCTTTACTCTACCTCCTCATCAGGTGGCGTGCGGATTGGCGGATACATTCGTTCATGTGATGGAACAATACATGACAGTTGCCGGACAAAGCCGTGTGATGGACCATTGGGCGGAAGGTATCCTGCAAACTCTGGTAGAAATAGCTCCAAAGATTCGTGAGAACCAGCATGATTATCAGCTTATGGCAGATTTCATGCTTTCTGCAACAATGGCATTGAATGGCTTCATTGCAATGGGAGTGTCTCAGGACTGGGCGACTCACATGATCGGTCATGAAATCACTGCATTGCATGGACTGACACATGGGCATACGCTGGTGATTATTCTCCCGGCAACTTTACGTGTCCTTCGGGAAGCGAAAGGAGACAAGTTGGTGCAATACGGTGAAAGAGTATGGGGAATTACTTCCGGAACGAAAGAAGAACGCATTGATGAAGCAATTGATCGTACTGAAGAGTTTTTCCGTTCATTGGGCTTGACTACTCGTCTGCATGAAGAAAATATCGGTGAAGAAACCGTTTTGGAAATTGAACGCCGGTTTAATGAACGTGGTGCCAAGTATGGAGAAAATGAGAATGTGACAGGAGCCGTTGCCCGTAAAATATTGGAGGCTGCCCTCTGATCGCTTCTTTTGACACTGTTTTGAACTAAATAATAGTCGGTTCTATCTTCCATTCTCCTCCTTCCCGAAGGAGGAGAATGGAGTTACTATTGTGTACTACTGTTTAGTTCATTCCTAAACAGAAAGGAGTAAAACTGTACAAGTATGAATTAGTGTGTACAGCCATTTACAGTTAATTATTTGATTTTTGGGTTATCGGAAGTCTGAACCAAAAGCACGAACCTTCTCCTTCTTTAGAATCTGCTCCGATAGTGCCGCCTAAGCGCTCTACGATCACCCGGCAGATAGCCAGACCGAGTCCCGTACCTTTTGCGAATGTATTCAGCTTGACGAAACGTTCGAATACCTCGTTTATTTTATCCTCCGGAATCCCAATGCCCGTGTCTTTTACATAGAAGTAGATTTCATCTTTTGCTTCGTCAATCCGATATCCCATTTGAATGGAACCTTTCGGAGTGAACTTCATCGCATTGTTTGTGAAGTTGATGATTACTTGCGAAAGACGTACGCGGTCTGTGTTGAGAATACATTCTTCCGCTTTCTCCGTGAAGGTGATCGCCACGTCGGGAGAAGTGTTTTTCTCTTGCATTTGCCTGCAAATACCTTCCATCAGATCATTGATATCGGTAGGGGCAAGAGTAAACTCCATCGTTCCGGCTTCGATTTTGGAAAGATCGAGAATATCATCTATCAATTGCAGTAACAACTCATTGTTACTGGACACTATCTTCATGTATTCCTGTTTCTCTTCCTCTTCACCCGTTTGGCAAATCATGTCAGAGAATCCAATAATCGCATTCAACGGAGTACGTATCTCGTGACTCATGTTGGCAAGGAAAGCTGATTTCAGACGGTTTGATTCTTCTGCTTTTTCTTTTGCTTCCTGTAGCATCTTGTCCATTTTCACCTTTTCGGTGATGTCTTCGAAGCGCAACAGACCGCCGATGATTTCTATTCCTTCATTATCATAAACCGGAGTAGCTGTCACTTCAAAGTCTACCTGATCTATCTGGATAGTATGGCGTATGATTTTTCCTTGTTCAATCGCTTTCTGAAAGGCGCATTGTTCGCATGGAGTATCCCGGAGTGCACTTGTTTTGTAGCAGATTTGTCCCGGTGTATAATGCCTTCCTTTCACGAGGCTGGCAATTTGCGTCGTTTCTTCCCATTGTACCAGATAGTTTTTGTCGATATAAATGAGCCCGAAGTTGACGCTCTTCAAAGCTAGCTTTTTGTTTGTTCAGCGCTTTTTCCAGTTCTTCTTTGGCGGCAATCAGTTCTCGTTCGTAAGTCTTTAGCCGGGTGATGTCCCATCGGGTCACTAACAGCCATTTTTTCTTTTCCTTCCATTTGATAATCGATTTTACGGCAATTGTATCATGTACTGCTCCGTCCACTGTGCTGTAGCTTTCTTCTGCCCGGTATATCTTGTCTGCCTGCACAAGTGATTCATCCACATCACGGTATTTTCTGCCCCGTTCTTCTCCATAGATTTCGTAGTCTGTGCATCCTATTGCTTCTTCCCGCTTAATGCCGGATTGCAGTTCGGATTCTTTGTTCCAGTAATAGTATCGGAAACTATTCTGGATATCTTTTACCATAATAGGGAAAGGGAGGTTATCGAGTATATCGAATAAAGAATGATAGTAATCCTGTTCTTTTCCTATATTCTTTTTAAGTTGTCGTAGTCTGTATAATAAAAAGCAGATGATCAGGAGTAAAAAGCCTATTAGTAAATAATAATAACTCCAATGCTGGTCTGTAATCCATATAACGGATAGTATATTGTTTGCCATAATTTATGTTTGTACTAAATCTGTGGTAAATATATGCATTTTTTGTAATTCACAAAGGAAATTTCTGAAATATATTGTTTATCAGCCTTATAAAACTCTTCTGAAAAGAATACCTTTACTGATTAGTAGAACTTTGGTGCCTTCTATTTCCGGTTCGGTTTTAAAATGTTTTTGATGGAACGTATTTTCGTAAAGAGTAAGAATGTATTAAAATATTAAATGATGTCCCATGAACCAAAAACAATTCTAATTTGTTTTTATAACGGCAAAGTATTTTTTAATTTTGCTCCTCCAAAATAAATCTTTGATACATTCAGGATAAAACAATCATTTTATTTTTAGCTTATGTTGATAACCATTATCATTCTCGTTCTTTCGGCTATCTTTTTTGTAAACGGTAAGATACGTTCGGATCTTGTGGCACTATGTGCGTTAGTAGCTTTGCTTATCTTTCAGATATTAACACCCGACGAAGCCCTTTCCGGTTTCTCCAATTCGGTAGTCATTATGATGATCGGATTGTTTGTCGTGGGCGGAGCTATTTTTCAGACAGGACTGGCAAAAATGATAAGTTCGCGTATCCTTAAACTTGCTGGAAACAGTGAAATTCGCCTGTTCTTGCTTGTTATGTTGGTCACTTCCGCTATCGGTGCGTTTGTCAGTAATACCGGAACGGTGGCACTGATGCTTCCCATTGTGGTCAGTCTGGCGATGAGCGCCAAAATGAATCCGAGTCGGTTGCTGATGCCGTTGGCCTTTGCCAGTAGTATGGGAGGTATGATGACGCTGATCGGTACACCGCCCAACCTTGTCATACAAAACACATTGACTTCCGCAGGCTTCGAACCGCTTTCTTTCTTTACTTTCCTGCCTGTAGGTTTGGTGAGTGTGGCTGTCGGTACGCTGGTTCTGATGCCGCTTAGTAAGTGGTTTCTTTCTAAAAAAGGGCAGAAAGATGATAACAGCCGTTCGGGTAAGTCGCTGAAACAGTTGGTGAATGAATATGGTCTTTCCAGTAATCTGTTCCGTATGCAGGTGATTAAAGACTCCCGCCTTTTGGGAAAGACCATCCTCGATCTGGATATTCGTCGTAAATATGGACTTAATATTATGGAAGTCCGTCGTGGAGATGCTTCGCAGCACCGTTTTCTGAAGACTATTACTCAGAAACTTGCCGAACCGGATACTATGCTGGAAGCGGAAGATATTCTGTATGTGACGGGAGAATTTGATAAAGTGCAGCAATTTGCCGAAGATTATCTGCTGGATATATTGGATGATCATGCTACGGAAGAGACGAAAAGCACTACTAATTCGCTTGATTTTTATGATATCGGTATTGCCGAAATTGTATTGATGCCTGCTTCCAATCTGGTCAATCAGACTATTAAAGAGTCCGGATTCCGTGATAAGTTTAATGTGAATGTATTAGGTATCCGTCGTAAAAAGGAATATCTGTTGCAGGATTTGGGAAATGAGCGGATTCATAGTGGTGATGTGCTTTTAGTGCAGGGAACTTGGGGTAATATTGCCCGGCTTAGTAAGGAAGATTCGGATTGGGTGGTGTTGGGACAGCCTTTGGCAGAAGCGGCTAAAGTAACTTTGGACTATAAAGCACCTGTTGCTGCTGCTATCATGGTATTGATGGTAGCAATGATGGTATTCGATTTTATTCCGGTTGCACCTGTTACGGCCGTTATGATAGCAGGTATCCTGATGGTTTTGACGGGATGTTTCCGTAATGTGGAAGCAGCTTACAAAACAATCAACTGGGAAAGTATTGTATTGATTGCGGCTATGCTTCCTATGTCTTTGGCATTAGAGAAAACAGGCGCTTCGAGTACATCTCAATACTTTGGTAAGTGGGCTTGGATCTTACGGACCGATAGCATTGATGGCTGGTATTTATTTTACGACATCATTGATGACTATGTTTATCAGTAATACCGCTACTGTCTTGCTTGCACCGATTGCTTTGCAAAGTGCTATGCAGATCGGAGTTAGTCCGGTTCCTTTCCTGTTTGCCGTGACGGTGGGTGCAAGTGTTTCGCTTCTCCGTTCTCTACACCGCCTAATGCGCTGGTGATGCCTGCCGGACAATATACTTTTATGGATTATATAAAAGTGGGATTACCGTTGCAGATTATCATGGGAATTGTGATGATATTGGTGCTGCCTCTGATTTTCCCATTCTGACAGATTTAGTATAACGTTTTAGCAACTGCCTTGTAGTCTGATATCAGATTACAAGGCAGTTGCTGTTATATCAATATGGGAAGGTTATTGTTATGCAGCGGATTTTCATTGACAAACAAACACCTGCTTTTCCGAATTATCATTAAATGCTTCTTCTCCAAATCCTCCATACTTGTGGATAATATTAAAACCATTCCATTTCAAGTATGAATCCAGTTCTTGAGGGAAAACATTCTCATATCCAAATTTTGGATAGAATTGAATTTACCATTGATATAATAATGCCATTCAATGCGATTAATCTGAGTTTTATTTTCATATCGCATCTTTGTTTTATCAATACTTCTCTTCCGTCATCAGTGGTATATGCAGCAATTTCCTTCTGTTCTTTTTCACCTTCAACGATATATTGAATATTCGGATTGAAGCAATCTAATAAGAATAAACCTCCGTCTTTGAGGTGGTTTCTAACGACATTAAATACCTTAAATAAATCCTCATTCTTATATAAATGATGGATTGAATTAAATGGAATAAAAATAAGGTCGTATTTTTCTTGTAGATTTAAAGTTCTGATATCTGCCTCAATGAAGTTGATTTCTAATCCCGCTTCGGAAGCTTTGAGTCTTGCTTGGGCAAGCATTGAGGGAGTGTAGTCAACTCCACTAATATTATATCCATCTCTTGCTATTGGAAGAGTAAGCCTGCCTGTTCCACAACAAAGTTCGAGTATTCGGGCACCCTTGTTTTGGGGTAGCCACCGCTTATAAAATTGCAAATCAGATAGGTCGGTATTCATCCCGTCATAAATATTTGCATCATAAATTAAATCACCAACTTTATAATCGCTATTCATTTATATCCTCCAAAATTTATTGTTTAAGGTAGTTATATATATCTTATTTATGTATTATAGTTACTGTCTCTAAAAATACGGTTTTGTTTAATTCCCTACAAAAGAAATAGGCAGTTTTTTTTCTTCATCTAATAGAAAAGTGATAAAAGTAAGACGCTGTTTTGAATTTATTTAATAATTTTCTTAAGCATGATTTGCCAAAAGGTTATTTGCAGCATGGCTTCGACCGGTTCTGTTCGAAATTCATAATCCATAGTCATTCTTCTGTAGTTTTCGTTCGAACTGGAATTGAATGAAGACAAGACTCGTATTGTGTATTGCAAAGACGCTGACTGTACAGAAGAGCATTCGAACATAAGTTGGCTATACTTTTCTTTAGATTAAAAAAATCAGTAAATTCTCCACACTGGAGTAGGGCGCGCACATTTTCACATCGCAGGCTATCTGTTAGGAGAGAACTTCGTCGTTTTTTGAGTTTGCTTTTTTATATTCCGTAGGGGTACAATCAAAATGTACTTTAAAGCATTTGCTGAAATAATACGGGTTGTGAGGAGAATATGCTCCCTACAGCCCCAAAAATGTATGAAATTACAGTTATATGAACGCATTTATAGGATATATTTTGTATAAAATCTCGTTATTTGCATCCATAATTAAACTAATACCAGCATGAGATTCAATCCCATATTCCACCTTTTGCAGTTTGTACTGATAACCTTATTTTCTTCCCATTTGCAGGCCGGGAACACCATAGGGGTAACCAACCTCCGAACAGAATACAAAACAAACCCGACAGGGATAGGCGTTGCATCCCCCCGTTTTAGCTGGGAAATACAAAGCTCTGGAAAAGACATCCGTCAAACAGCTTGGCAAATCAGGGCGGCAGCTACCGAAAAAGAATTGAAAGCCGGGAAAAACCTGCTTTGGGATACCGGCAAAGTTTACTCCGATAAATCCATACAAATACCCTACCAAGGACTCCCCCTAAACAGTCGCGACAAAGTTTACTGGCAGGTAAGGATTACCACCAACCAAGGCCAAACTGCTTGGAGCAAAGTGGCTTCCTTAGAAGTTGGCCTGCTTTCCTCTTCCGATTGGATCGCCTCGTGGATACAACCCGATGTGCCCGAAGATAACTCAACAGCTCCGCCTGTCCCTTATATGCGTAAAGAATTTTTGTTAAAAAGCCACATTGCAAAAGCCCGCATTTATGCCTCCGCACAAGGAATATACCAGTTAAAACTGAACGGAGAACAAGTTAGCGATGAATACTTTGCTCCCGGTTGGACCTCTTACCACAACCGCATTCAGTATCAGGTATATGACATAACCCACCTACTGAGGCCAGGCAACAATGCACTGGGTATTATACTTGGCGACGGTTGGTTTCGCGGACATATACATGCCAAAAGAAATCAGTACGGCGATAAAGTACGCGCTATCCTGCAACTCGAAGTAACATACACCGATGGAAGCCGGGAAGTTATTGCCACCGACGGAAGCTGGAAATCCTGTACCGGACCAATCCTAAAGTCCGACTTTTATCATGGCGAAATATACGATGCCCGTCTCGAACTCACAGGATGGGATAAACCCGGCTACACAGACACCCACTGGAAAGGCGTGCTCGAACAGGAAGTTGACAAGAACATCTTGATAGCTTCCGAAACCCAACCCATGCGCATAACCAATCCATACGGCCTGTACGGAAAATCATCACCCCGAAACGAAACGGTTATAGACTTCGGACAAAACATCACCGGATGGGTATCTTTCAGCTTGAAAGGAAAAGCAGGCGAACGCATCCGGTTGCAATTTGCAGAAACGCTGAATAAAGAAGGAAACTTCTTCCGCGAAAATCTCCGCAGGGCCCGTGCCGAAGACGAGTATATCTTCAAAGGCGAGGGTATGGAGACGTATGAACCTCATTTTACTTTTCATGGGTTCAGATACATGAAGATAGAAGAATACAACAACGAAATACGTCTGGAAGATTTCACGGGGAAAGTGATTCACTCCGATCTGTCTTTCAACGGACAGTTCAGCTGTTCGGATACATTGGTTAACCAACTATTCAGCAATATCCGTTGGAGCATGCGAGATAACTTTATTGACATTCCTATCGATTGCCCCCAACGCGATGAACGCCTCGGGTGGACAGCCGATGCGCAAATATTTGCCCCTACGGCATGCTATCTGGCTGATGTTTCTACCTTTTACAGCAAATGGCTGAAAGATTTAGCTGCCGAACAAACACCCGATGGAAATGTACAAGATGTGGTACCCAATGTAAGAAAAGGTAACGGAGCCTCCGGATGGGGTGATGCCGCTACTGTTATCCCTTGGGTGCTCTACCACGAATATGATGATAAGGTAATGTTGGAAACACAATACCAATCCATGAAAGGCTGGGTGAAGTATCTAAAATCCGGCTAAAGAAACTATATTTATCCCGGTGGACGGTATGGCGATTGGTTGTCTTTCTCCTCCACCGCAAGCGACTATCCCGGTGCCTTTACCGACAAAGAATTTGTTGGAACAGCTTATTTTGCCCGCTCCACCCAACTGCTGGCACAGGCTGCGCAGATATTGGGCAAAGAAGAAGACCGGAAAACATACAGTGAACTGCTAAGTCGCATCAAACAATCCTTCCAGAAAGAATTTGTAACCCGTAACGGCCGTCTCTCCCCCAATACACAAACCGCTTATGTGCTGGCTTTGTCTTTTGACCTCCTTCCCGAAGATATACGAAAAGACGCAGCACAGCGTTTGGCAGACGATGTAAGAAAGTTTGGCCACATCACCACCGGTTTCCTAGGAACTCCGGAAATATGCAATGTATTGAGTGATTATGGACATGACGATGAAGCCTACATGCTTCTTTTCCGTAAGAAATTCCCATCTTGGCTCTACCCCGTTACCGTGGGAGCCACCACCGTGTGGGAAAGTTGGGACGCCATTTTGCCGGACGGAACATTTAACAAAGGCAGCCTGAACCATTTTGCTTATGGTGCCATTGGCGATTGGTTATTCTCGCGCGTGGCCGGTATCAGGCAAGCTGAAGGTTCAACAGCCTACAAAGAAATTGTAATAAAACCTCATTTCACCACAAGTCTATCTTTTGCCCGGGCAACATACTATTCCATGTACGGGCCGATTTCATCGCATTGGCAACGAACGGACACCGGACTTGAACTGCACGTAAGTATTCCGCCAAATACAACGGCGCAAGTGCATCTGCCCACGGAAAACGGATGGAAGATAGAAGAAATCGGTTCGGGAAATTATACTTTTACTAACATACATGAATAGACCCATGAACATGAAAAAACTTTTTGCATACGTACTACTACTGGCACTTGTATCGTGCAATAACCCCAAAACAAAGCCTGTTACGGTTACGCCCGAGGTGATGCGGGAAATTTACGAAGAAATTAAAACCCCATATAAATACGGGCTGGTAATGACAGGGGCAGACGCGGATAAAATGACCGACTGCCCCACTATCATCCGCAGAGACGGGAAATGGTACATGTACTATTTCGTTTTCGACGGCAGAGGTTACGAAACCTGGCTGGCCGAGAGTGAAAACCTGTTGGACTGGACAACTACCGGACGTGTACTCTCCTTTTCGGACGAAAAAGATTGGGACTACAACCAGAAAGGAGGTTACATCGCCTTGCCCAATACCCGCTGGGGCGGCGATTATTCGTTGGAACAGTACAACGGTAAATACTGGATGAGCTATTTCGGTGGTCCCTCCGTAGGCTACGAAGCCGGATTGCTATCAGTAGGCATTGCTTATACAGAAGACAATCCCACCCTGCCGCACGAATGGCAAAGACTGGACAACCCCGTATTAATGGCGACTGACAAAGATGCCGCCTGGTGGGATAACATCACCATATATAAAAACTCCATCGTCCGGGATCCGGAACGATTAACCGGCTATGATTTTCTGATGTATTACAATGCCAAAGGCGACTCCGTCTCAAAATCGAGCCACATTGAACGCATCGGAATGGCCGTTTCAAACGATATGATAAACTGGGAACGCTGGGGTAATGCACCCCTGCTTGAACACAAAGGACACAGAGCCATTACCGGTGATGCTTACTTACAGAAAATAGGAGACGTGTGGGTGATGTTCTATTTCGGCGCCCACTGGGAACAGCGCCAGGGGCAGGCATGGAACACCTTTGCCTGCTCGTACGATTTGGTGAACTGGACCGACTGGACAGGAGAAGACCTTGTAAAACCCTCCGAAGACTATGATGCTAAATATGCGCACAAATCCTGCGTAATCAAACACGATGGAGTGGTATACCATTTCTACTGCGCGGTCGACAAGCAAGGCCGCCGGGGCATTGCCTTGGCAACCTCCAGAGACGTAGGCAAAAGTAGTATCGTATATAGATAGGACACGACCGATGTCCCCTCGCTGGAGGTCATTACCGCTTCAGAGAGGCAAACAGGTGAGGTGGCAATTGCGATAAAATCCGAAAGATCAAGTTGAAAATTTAAAATACCGATTATTATGAGATGTCTTTTTTTCATCCTTTTCCTCTCCGCGCTAAGTATCTCGCACGCGCAGCAAAAAACAACCCTCGAAGAAGGCTTTATGTCTCCTCCCGACAGCATCCGCACCGGAACATTCTGGTACTGGATTAGTGACAATATCTCTAAAGAAGGCGCTATAGCCGATTTACACGCTATGAAGAAGGCAGGCATCAACCTGGCCTTCATCGGCAATATCGGCCCCAGCTACCACAGCAGCTCCAATCACCCCTACGGAAAAGTAAAATTCATGTCCGAAGAATGGTGGCAAGTGATGCATGCCGCGCTGAAAACCGCTACAGAACTCGACATTGAAATCGGCATATTCAATTCTCCCGGCTGGAGTCAGTCCGGCGGACCATGGGTAAAACCCGAACAGTCCATGCGCTACCTCGCCTCATCCGAGCTCGTCGTACGCGGTCCCAAAAAGATTTCGGAAAAGATACCTGCCCCCGCACACGACTTTCAAGACGTAAAAGTGCTTGCCTTCAAAGCCAGGCGAGACAACTTGTTCGACAGAGGCAGCGTCAGCTTCTCTTCGAACATCAAAGGATTCGTTGATTACCAGTATGCTTTACCCGCCGGTGCCGAATCGCACATCACCCTCACCCTGCCCCAGGCCGAAACCGTACGCGGCATCCTCATTCACCCCGCCTACTACCTCCACACCCAATGTTTGCTTCAGGTCCGCGACGGGAACGAATACAAAACAATCAAGGAATTCCCCGCCAGCCGCGATGCCACCATCGACCCACAAAGAGGATTCGACCAGCTGGCCCCAATCGTCGAATCTCTTCCCGAAACAACCGGCAGTCAGTTCCGTCTGGTATTTAAAAATACAAAAGAGAACAGCATCATATCATCCATAACCTTGACTACGGCACCCGTTGTACACCGTTACCCTGCAAAAACGTTCGCCAAACCCGAAAACTCAACAGCTGCTCCCGCATCGTTCCCCGACCCGTCGCTTTTCGTTGCCCCCGAACAGGTTTCGGACATCTCGGCACATCTGGCGGCCGACGGAACCCTCAACTGGGACGTTCCCGAAGGCGACTGGGTGATTCTCCGCACCGGAATGACTCCTACTGGAGTTAAAAACAGTCCCGCCCCGCCCCAGGCCACCGGACTGGAAACCGACAAGCTGAGCAAAGAACACATCCACGCTCACTTCGACGCCTTTCTGGGAGAGATACACAAACGCATCCCCGAGGCCGATCGCAAATGCTGGAAATACACCGTGCTGGACAGCTACGAGAAAGGTGGACAGAACATTACTGACAATTTTCTGGAATTGTTCAAGCTGCATTACGGCTATGACCCCACACCGTTTCTGCCCACCTATTACGGCTATCCGGTAGGCAGTTACGAAATCTCCGACCGTTTCCTGTGGGACATGCGCCGATTTGTTGCCGACCGGATTGCCTGCGAATACGTAGCCGGACTGCGGGAAAAATCACATCAATACGGACTAAAAACCTGGATCGAGAACTACGGTCACGGAGGCTTCTCGGCCGAATTTCTACAATATGGCGGACAATCCGATGAAGTTTCCGGAGAATTTTGGAACTCCCGCCACATTGCCGAAAAACGCGCAGCCGCATCCTGCGCCCACATATACAACAAACCACGCGTATGGGCCGAAGCCTTTACCAACGACGGCCGCAACGGCAGTGCCTATCAACGGCATCCGGGCATGTTGAAGAAACTGGGCGACCAGGCTTTCACCGAAGGCATCAACTGTATGCTATTGCACGTGTTCATCCAGCAGTACGCCGATGATACATACCCCGGAGTCGACGGCTGGTTCGGTACCGAGTTCAACCGCAAAAATACCTACTACCATCAGATAGACCTGTTTGTCGATTACCTCAAAAGTGCATCGTACCTGCTGCAACAAGGCTTAAATGTAGCCGATGTAGCCTACTACATTGGCGAAAACACCCCTATCATGACAGGACGGATGAATCCGGGCCTGCCCAAAGGATACGACTTCGACTTTATCAACAGCGAAGTGCTCATCAATCATCTCGAAGTAGCGCCCGACGGCCGACTTGTACTGCCTCACGGAACTTCTTATCGCGTGCTGGTATTGCCTTCCTACAGCAGTATGCTTCCCGAAGTTTTGCGCAAAATAGAAAAATTGATTGTTGCCGGCGCTACTATCGTCGGAACTCCGCCTGTGAAATCGCCCAGCCTAAAGAATTATCCCCAGGCCGACAAAGAGGTACAACAACTGGCATCTAAGATATGGAGTTCACCCGGTGTGCATAAAAACGTCAGCCTAGAAGAAGTATTCGGAACACTGAATGTAGTGCCCGATTGCCTGATAGATAACGATAAAATAATGTACACACACCGCCATCTGCCCGACGGAACGGATATCTATTTCCTGTCCAATCAGAACGAATCAACTATCCGGATTAATGCCCAATTCCGTGTCAGCGGTATGCAGCCCGAATTGTGGGATGCCGTAAGCAGAACAATCAGGACATTACCTGTTTTCAGTCAAAACGGAAATACAACATCTGTTCCCCTGCAATTAGAGTCGCAGGAAAGCGTGTTTATTGTTTTCAGAAATCCTGCTAAAATAGCCGCATCAGGAAAACAAACTAACTTTCCCGAGCCACAACTGATACTAAACGTTGATACGCCTTGGAAAGTGAACTTTGAATCGGATGCAATCAAGCGCGGACCATCGGAAACAGTTACGTTTAGCCAGTTAAGCGATTGGACGAAGCATGAAGATACGCGCATCAAATATTTTTCGGGTACAGCCAATTATAAAACAATGGTTAATCTGAAAAGCATCCCGAATGCAAAGGTATATCTTGACCTTGGGGAAGTTTCCGTAATGGCTAAAGTAAAAATAAACGGGAAAGATTCCGGGGGAGTGTGGACTGCCCCTTACCGTGTCGATATAACGGATGCAGTGAGAATAGGTAAAAATACGATAGAGGTAGAGGTTGTTAACACATGGCTTAACCGTATTATAGGCGACCGGAAACTATCGGAAAATGAGCGTATACTGACCCCGAACACCGTACCGTGGAAAGATAGCACACCGTTGCAAAAGTCGGGGTTGTTAGGTCCAGTCAGAATCGTGACGAAAGACTAACAAATTTTGATAGTTTAATAGATATAAATTCATAATGAAACAAATATGAAGAACTTATTTTTTATTCTGATTTTTTCAGCTTGCGTTTTAAGCGCACAAGCCAAAGATTATATTGTTACTGATTACAGTGTGAGTATGGACAGTACCCAATTGAACACCGCTGCTATTCAGTCGGTAATTGACCTTGCCGAAAAAGAAGGAGGGGGAACAATTATTATTCCGAAAGGAGTTTACCTTTCCGGAGCTTTATTTTTCAAGCCCAACACAAAACTGTGTTTGGAAGAGGGAGCCGTGTTGAAAGGTTCTGACGATATTGCCGATTATCCGCTGACTTTATCACGGATGGAAGGAAAAAACATTTATTATCATCCGGCATTGGTGAATGCCTACTATGTAGATGGTTTTGAAATAGCGGGTCCCGGGAAAATAGATGGCAACGGATATAAATTCTGGACAACTTTCTGGAAACTTTATCATGTAAGGAAAGGGGCTAATAAGCCATGGACGAATCTGGAAGTACGCCGTCCGCGTCTTGTTTTCATCTGGGGATGTAATAATGTGAAGATAACGAATGTAAAGCTATATAACGCCGGATACTGGACGACTCATTTATATCAGTGCAACGATGTATTGATTGAAAACTGTGATATTTATGCACCTCAAAAGCCTGTAAAAGCGCCAAGCTCCGATGCCATAGATCTCGATGTCTGCAAACGCGTAGTCATCAGAGGTTGCAGCATAGCCGTGGAAGATGATGCCGTATGTATCAAAGGAGGAAAAGGTCCTACAGCCCACAAATCACCCGAAAACGGAATAGTGGAAGATATTCTCATCGAAAATTGTACATTTGGTCATGCACACGGTACGCTGACTATGGGTAGCGAAGCTATTCATGCCCGCAACATTACGATGCGGAATTGTACGGTGAATAATAATTGTGCTCTGCTGCGCTTGAAAATGCGCCTCGATACTTACCAGATTTATGAGAATATTACAATAGAGAATATTACAGGGAGAATCGGCAATGTAATAAGCATGAGACCGTGGACACAATTTTTCAATCTGGAAGGAACCGGCGAAGCTCCCTTCGGAATAGTCAGAAATATTACCATATCGAATGTTAATGTTGAAGCCAACAATTTTGGAGGAATGAATGGTAATCCGAATGATATAGTCTCTGATGTAGTTTTCAAAGATATGAATATTACGACAAAGGACCCTGCCTTTAAAGGCAATTATAAAGGAATAAAGTTCGAGAATGTAACGGTCAACAATGTATCTAAGGAAAAATGAAACGATTAGCTATATTATTTTTATGCTTTATTGCTATTATGAATTCTGTAGCAATGGAAAAAAAACATCCCGCTTTATTGGATATCCACTTCCGAAGAAAAAGTTAACGAACCCAATACCTGGATTGCTTTCCGTAAGGGCTCGACAAAGTGCCGGTAAGCCATGTACTCGACAAATAACGAGGGGCCCAATCCGCATGACACCTATTATGACAAAGTCGACCTTTCCGCACACTTCAAAAAAGGTGAGAATAAAATTGCCGTTTTGCTCTGGCACTTCGGAAAAGACGGCTTCTCGCATGTCAACAGCGGTAGCGCCGGACTTCTTTTCCATCTGGATATCGGAAAAACCGCAATTTCCAGCAATAAAGACTGGCTATGCCGTATTCATCCGGCATACCGCACAACCGGCAAACCCGTTCCCAACTACCGCCTGCCCGAATCGAATATTCGTTTTGATGCACAGAAAGATATTCCCCAATGGCAAACCGCACCTTTGAACTCCCACTCCATGGCAGGATTTAAACCAGCCCGGGAAATAGGAACCTGGGGAGACGCTCCGTGGAATAAACTGGTAGAACGCCCCATTCCACAATGGAAAGACTTCGGTATAAAAGAAACAACATTCGAACGCCGTAGCGGCAATGGAACAGATACCATCATTGTAACGCTTCCCTACAACATGCAGATGACTCCCGTTATCACAGTCAACGACCCCGTGGGCGGACAATTAATCGGAATTGCCACCGACCATTCGTATGCAGGAGGAACACACAACTTACGGGCAGAATACATCACGCGCAAAGGGGTGCAGGAATACGAATCGTACGGGTGGCTCAACGGAGAGAAAATACTGCTTACAGTACCGTCCATTGTCGAAGTATCTGCCATTAAATACCGCCAAACAGGATACGATGCAACACCCGAAGGCGCGTTTGAGTGCAGCGATGATTTCTACAACCGTTTCTGGGATAAAGCCCTGTGTACGCTGTATGTCAACATGCGCGACAATTATTTTGATTGTCCCGACCGCGAGCGCGCACAATGGTGGGGAGACGTTGTTCTGATGATGGGGCAAAGTTTCTATACCTATTCCACCGCTGCGCATAATTTGATGGCCAAAGCCATCCGCGAACTGATAGGCTGGCAGCGGGAAGACGGTGTATTGCATGCCCCCATTCCGGGCAATTACAAACAAGAACTACCGGGGCAAATACTCGCCAGTATTGGTTACTATGGTTTCTGGAACTATTATATAAATACTGGAGACCGCCGGTTGCTCGAAGAAATGTATCCGGCTGTAAAGAAATACCTGTCGCTGTGGAAAACCGATGAAAGCGGACTGACCGAACTACGAAAAGGTGGATGGTTTTGGGGAGATTGGGGAAGCAATAAAGATATGCACCTCATTATGGCAGGATGGCATCACATTGCCTTGAAAGGAGCAGCGTTAATGGCAGAAGAGCTTGGCTACACCGAAGATGCCACCCTGTTTCGCAGTACCATGGAGCGGGTGAAAGAGGGATATAACAAATGCTGGAACGGATATGCTTACCGGCATCCATCTTATCAGGAATCAACAGATGACAGGGTGCAGGCGCTTGCTGTTATTTCGGGTATTGCCGATGAAACAAAATATAAGCGCATACTGAACCTATTCAAAACACAATTTCATGCCAGCCCCTATATGGAAAAGTATGTGATGGAGGCCCTGTTTGTCATGGGTGAGGGAGAATATGCTTTGGAAAGAACAAAAAAACGCTTTGAAGAAATGGTAAACGACCCCAACCATACAACACTGTACGAGGGATGGGGAATAGGCAAAAAAGGCTTTGGCGGCGGAACCACCAACCACGCATGGAGCGGAGGCGCACAGATTGTTATTTCCCAACATCTTTTTGGTATCAAGCCACTGGAGGTCGGCTATAAAACCTTTTTAATAGAACCTTGTCCGGCATCGTTCACCTCAGGAACATTATCTTTCCCCACCGTGCGCGGAACGATAAGCGCATCTTTTAAAAATAACCCGGAGGAGTTTTCCATGAAACTACATATTCCGAAAGGTACTACAGCTATTGTACGCTTATCCGAACAGGGTGTGATAAGGATAAATGGGAAACAAAAAAAAGCAACAACCTTTAAGCTTGTTGCCGGAAAGTATACTATATACTCCGCCCATTTATCGACGAGCGCATCGTCGACCAATTGATAAGCCGGAACAATCACCACAAGGTAATCATTCTCTATCAGCCCAAGTGTAGGGCTGATAGATTCCAGAAGTGTAAGAACCTCTCATCATATTTTGAGCGCAGATATTGATGATTGCCTTTATCATAATGTTCAGTGATAAGTCTTTATTCTGTCATTTGTTTGTAGAAAGACTCGATTTGCTTTCCTGTCCGTTTTTTAATAATCTTCTGTTAGCTTGGAAAGGTGGTTGAATTATCGCAAATATACGGTTGATTTGCATGAAATGACCGTATGATTCGGTGAAAAACACTGTATTGTTTGTGAAAAAGATGCGGATGAAGTAACCAAAAGATGCAGATGGTGTCACTAAAAGGTAGGTATGATGTAAGTAAACCATTGCTATAGTGTCATCATACCGATAAAACTGTCTTTATTTAATACTTTTGACCTTCTCTGTTTTCTATTTCGCTCTTTGGAAAGTTCAGATGGCTAATGTTGAAAATAAACAGAACTGATGAAAATATAATCATGTAGATATATAAGTAGAGTATAATATATTAATAAGTGCTGAATTGGATGTAAATGCTGATTTTTTGATATATGCTAGTTGCCCAACAATCGCGAAAAAATATCAATAGTAGTATGACCGGCTAAAGAAGCCCTTCTTGATGCATTACGAATTACAAACTGTCAAAAACATACTTATCTTTCAGAATGTCATTTTATACATGAAGAAAGATGGAATTTATAGAAAAAGGCTCCTGATGCAAATAAGTTATCATTCGGATATCAGGAGCCTTTTATCTATTTATTGAACCTTTGGTGCGACAGGTGTATTCATCTTCTGAGTGTACAGGCTGTCGATAATTCCGTCGGACAGTCCAATGGTAGGTACAATGATTCCGGTAGCTTTCACATTCATAGCTACTTCCAGAAATATCTCCGCAGCCGGAACGATGACATCAGCCCGATCAGGTTTTAGCTTATACTGTTTGATACGTTGCTCGGCAGGAAGAGCTTGCAATGCTTCGTAAATTTCACGTAGCGATTCGACGGGTAGGAGAGAAGCCTTTTTGTCTTTCTTGTCTGCCAGACGAAAAAGTTTATTGATGTTTCCTCCCGAACCGATGATGCTGATAGGCGCGTATTCCGCAGCAAGCCCTATGAGGTCGGTGCGTAAAGCCTCTTTTTCTTCTTCTTTCACCATGCCGCTGAGCATACGAACCGTTCCGATATTGTATGAACGGGAATTTTTCAGTTCTCCGTTACTGATCAGATTAATCTCGGTGCTGCCACCGCCGACATCTACATACAGGTAGTTTTGTCCGGAAGCAAAAAGTTGCTCGATATGGTTGTCATATACAATGTGTGCTTCTTCTTGACCGTCGATGATATCTACGCGGATACCAGTTTTCCTGGCTATTTGTCGGGTGATGTCCTTTCCGTTGCGTGCGTCACGCATGGCGGACGTAGCACAGGCACGGTAATCTACTACGTCATATATCTTCATCAACTGTTTGTAGGCTTTCATCAGCCGGATCAGTTTCTTTTCTTTTTCAGCAGAAATAACTCCCATGGTAAAAGCATCTTCTCCCAGTCGTAAGGGAATGCGGATGAGTTGTACCTTGCTCATTAATTCGGGAGCGTTTTCTTCGTTTACGCATTTTATCAATAGCCGTACGGCATTCGAACCTATGTCGATAGCTGCATAATTAACTTTCTTCATACTTATCATAATATATTCTTGTATTTTCTATATAATTCTTCTTGCGAACGGAAAACGACAGTGGCTGTCTCTGCTTCGGCAAGGGCAGGAGTGAAGTTTTTGCAGAGTGTGGAAGGTCGGTTTTCCCAAGGTCGGTTTTCTCCGGTCCCGTCTACGATACGTCCTTTGGCCGTATCCGATATCCGTAGCAGACAATTCGTTTTAAGTCTGCCTGTATTTCTTTGTCGTACACCGGAGCCAGTACTTCGATCCGGTTATCAAGGTTGCGGGGCATCCAGTCGGCAGAACCGATATAATATTTTTCTTCTCCGCCATTGGCAAAGATAAAGATACGGGAGTGTTCAAGATATCGGTCGATAATACCGTTGATATGGATATTTTCACTGATACCTGCGATGCCTGTCACCAGCGAACAGTTGCCGCGTACTACCAGTTCCACTTGAACTCCGGCTGTCGAGGCTTCGTAGAGTTTTTCTATAAGCGCACGGTCGGTAATATGGTTTTACTTTTGCCAGAATATAGGCTTCTTTCCCTTGTTCCTTGTTCTTTATTTCCTTGCTGATGAGAGCAATCAGACGTTTGCGCATATCGTTGGGTGAAACCAGTAATTCTTTGAAATTGACGGGAGTGTATGGTTTCTCAATAAAGTCGAAAACGGCATTCACTTCCCGTACCAGCGGACGATGGGCGGTCATGATGGTATAATCGGTATACATACGTGCGTTTCCTTCATGAAAGTTTCCTGTGCTGATGCAGGCAATGTCTCCGTGACGGGTACCGATATGTACCAGTTTGGAATGAATCTTCAGTCCCTCCACTCCGAAGATAACGTGGATGCCTGCGTCCTGCATTCTTTTGCTCCAGTTGATGTTGGATGCTTCGTCGAAACGTGCCAGTAGTTCGATGACCACCGTTACTTTCTTCCCGTTTTTGGCTGCGCAGATCAGTGCTTTGATCACTTTTGATTCTTTAGCGAGCCGGTAAAGTGTCATCTTGATACTTTTTACTTCTTTGCTGATGGCTGCTTCACGAAGTACGCGGATGAAAGTATCGAAGCTATGGAATGGATAATGCAGGGAACGGTCTTTCTGACGAATCAATGTCAGCAGGCTTTCTTTGCCGTTTAGTTCGGGCTTGAAAACCGGTTCCCAGACGGGATACTTTAAGTCGTAGCGACCGCACACCGGAAATTTCATCAAGTCTTTGAAGTTATGATAGCGTCCTCCTGCCACACGGGTGTCGTTTTTATCCACATTCAGCCGGTCAACTAATCTTTTCAGTAAATCTTTGGGAATCTGTTCGTCATAAACGAATCGAATCGGTTCTCCTCTCTTCCGGCTTTTCACTCCTTTTGAAATCTTCTGAAGTACGCCTGTCCGCAGGTCGCTGTCTATCTCCATTTCCGCGTCTTTGGTGAATTTAAAGGTATATGCCTCGTAATCCGTATATTTCATGCCGACAAAAATCAACGGCAGACAATAGCGGATCACATCATCGAAAACATCAGATATGTTTTCCCCTCCGAGTCCGGCAATTGGATAAAACGACCGTATTCTTCGGTGGGTAATTCGATCACTGCATAATCTTTCTCTTTTATTTTTCCTGTTTCGTCTTTACGAAGCAGGCGGATGGCGAGATAAATATCTTCGTCAGTCTGGTCGTCCAGCGGTCGGGCTCCGTTGAGGAAAAGAGGGGTGGTGGAGCCATTCAGCTTATTGCGATAGAAGGAGGTGATAAATGTCTTTTGGTCATCCGTCATTTCGGTGTCTTTGATGACGCAGATGTTCTCCTTCTTCAGTTCTTCCATGATAGAAGCGAAAGTTTCTTCAAATTGTTCGTAGAAGCGGTTGTGTAGTTTGCTTATCTGTTTCAGTGTGCGTGTAGCCGTTTCTTGTTCTTTCTGTATGTTTTTATCTGCATATTCGATAATCCGGTTCAGCGTAGCTACGCGGACGCGGAAAAACTCATCCAGATTATTGGAATAGATGCCAAGAAAAGTCAGGCGTTCCAGAAGAGGTACTTCCGGACGGGCAGCTTCGAGCAGGATACGCTGATTGAAGTACATCCAGCTGATGTCACGTTCTACATAAGGGCACTTCTTTTTTGTTTCGCTTGATTTCATGATGAAAAACCTGTTTATTAATTTTCTGCAAAATTATCTAAGTGAGGTGTAATGGCTATAACGATTTTGTTACGAACTTATTACAATCTACGTTTGTTATTTTTATATGTGAATAGAAACACTTATATTCGCAAAAGTATTGAAATGGACTTCGTTAAAAAATATAGAATATATGAAAACAATGAATTACTCTCTGATTCGCATTTTGTTTGCGCTTGTCATAGGTCTGGTGTTGGTACTTTGGCCGAATACAGCAGCTAGTTATATTGTCATTACGATAGGAGTGGCTTTTTTGATTCCCGGTGTCATCAGTCTTTTTAGCTTTTTCGGACGGAAAAGATCGGAACATGAACCGGCTCCCCGTTTTCCTATTGAGGGAATCGGCAGTTTGTTATTCGGACTTTGGCTGATTGTGATGCCTGAGTTTTTTGCAGACGTCCTGATGTTCCTTTTGGGCTTTATCCTGATCATGGGAGGTGTGCAGCAGATTGCCTCTTTGTCGATGGCCCGTCGTTGGACACCTGTTCCGGGGATTTTCTATCTGGTGCCTTCATTGATTCTTATCGCAGGTGTTATTGCGCTGTTCAATCCGACGGGAGTACGTAATACTGCTTTCATTATTATCGGTATCAGTAGCTTGGTTTATTCTCTGTCCGAACTGATCAACTGGTTTAAGTTTGCACGCCGTCGTCCTAAGACTCCGGTTACGCCTCACGATGAGGATATTGAGGATGCTAAGATTATAGAATAAAAAAAGAAGAGGACTACCGTCACGGTACCCCTCCCCTGCAAACTTAAAACAACCAACAAAAGAAATAGATAATTTCTATCTTAATGTAGGTGTGTACACACCTTCATTTCTTTTTTATCTTACAAACAACAGTTCTCTGTATTTCGGCAGTGTCCACATCTGGTTGTCTACGATCAGTTCCAGCTTGTCAATGTGGTAACGAATCTCTTCCAGTGCCGGAACGATTGTATCGTGGTAAGCGATCGCTTTTTCTCGTTCGCTTTCGATCTTGTTCGCCACTTTTCGGGCTTCAATCATTGCATCTACGTGTTCTTTGATGAAGGCGGTGCGGTCGGCGATTTCTTCGATCAGTTCCAGATTCTTGGCAGATAGTCTGGCTGCTTTATCTGCCGGAAATAAGGACTGCATTTTATAGACATTATTAATCAGATCCGTCTGATATTGAGTAGCGACCGGAATAATGTGGTTCATTGCCAGGTCACCTAATACGCGGGCTTCAATCTGAATCTTTTTCGTGTAAGTTTCCCATTTTACTTCGTTGCGGGCTTCCAGTTCCTTTTTCGTCATCACACCGATTGCTTCGAACATAGCAATTGTCTCCGGTTTCAGATAGTTGTCGAAAATAACGGGAACACTTGTTTCACAGTCCAGACCTCGACGGGCGGCTTCTACTTTCCATTCGTCGCTGTATCCGTTGCCGTCGAAGTGGATAGCCTTACATTCTTTGATATATCCGCGAATTACTTCAAGGATAGCGGAAACTTTCGGTTCTCCCTTTTCGATCAGAGCGTCTACATCCTTTTTGAATTTCATCAGTTGTTCTGCTACGGCAGAGTTCAATGCAATCATGGCACTTGCACAGTTAGCCTCAGAGCCTACGGCACGGAACTCAAACCGGTTCCCGGTGAAAGCGAAAGGAGAGGTGCGGTTGCGGTCTGTATTATCAATCAGCAATTCGGGGATTTGGGGAATATCCAGCTTCATTCCCTGTTTTCCGCTAAGGTTGATCAGATCGTCTTTGGTGCTGTTCTCGATATGATCCAATACCTGTGACAACTGTTTGCCGAGGAAAGAAGAGATGATAGCGGGAGGTGCTTCATTGGCTCCCAGGCGATGAGCGTTGGTAGCGCTGGAAATAGAAGCTTTCAGTAATCCGTTGTGACGGTAAACTGCCATCAGCGTATTCACTACGAATGTGACAAAGCGCAGGTTATCTTCCGGCGTCTTGCCCGGTCCCATCAACAGGATACCTGTATCCGTTCCCAGTGACCAGTTATTGTGCTTGCCGGAACCGTTGACACCCTTGAACGGCTTTTCATGAAGCAATACACGGAAACCGTGACGGCGGCTGACTTTACGCATCAACGACATGATCAGTAGGTTATGGTCATTTGCCAGGTTGCATTCTTCGAAGATAGGAGCTAATTCGAATTGATTCGGAGCTACCTCGTTATGACGGGTTTTTACAGGAATACCCAGTTTCAACGCTTCAATTTCAAGGTCTTTCATAAATGCGGCCACACGGGTAGGGATGGCACCGAAATAGTGGTCTTCCAACTGCTGGTTCTTGGCACTGTCATGCCCCATCAATGTGCGTCCTGTCATAAGTAAGTCCGGACGTGCGGCATACAAACCTTCATCTACCAGAAAGTATTCCTGTTCCCATCCCAGATAGGCAACGACCTTCTTTACCTCAGGATTGAAATAGTGGCAGACGGCGGTTGCGGCTTTATCTACGGCACGCAGAGCTTTCAGTAACGGTGCTTTATAATCAAGGGCTTCACCTGTATATGCGATAAATACAGTCGGGATGCAAAGCGTATCATCTACGATAAATGCGGGTGATGATGGGTCCCATGCGCTATATCCGCGTGCTTCGAAAGTATTACGGATACCGCCGTTCGGGAAAGAAGAAGCATCCGGCTCCTGCTGTACCAGCAGTTTGCCTGTGAACTCTTCCATCATGCCTCCCTTGCCGTCATGTTCGACGAAAGCGTCATGCTTTTCTGCCGTACCTTCGGTGAGCGGTGCAAACCAGTGAGTATAATGAGTGACACCCATTTCGACAGCCCATTTTTTCATTCCGGCAGCTACTTCATCAGCGATGCTGCGGTCTAGCGGGGCACCATTGTCAATAGCGTCAATCAGTGCGTTGTATACCTTGCTTGGAAGGTACTTGAACATTTTTTCCTTGTTGAACACATACTTACCGAAGTATTCCGAAGGGCGTTCGGCAGGTGTTGCTACTTCAACCGCTTTCTTCTTGAAAGCTGTCTCTACGACTCTGAATCTTAGTTTTGACATAATACCTAATTTGATTTGTTGTTAAATATGTTAGAGTAAAAATTCCTTTTTTAGCTTAGTTATAAGCAGATTCTCCGTGTTCGTAGATGTCGAGACCTTCTTCTTCGACACGTGCTGGAACGCGAAGTCCGTGAATCTTGTCGAGTACTTTGAAGATAATGAATCCCATACCTGCCGCCCAGACTCCGACAACAACCGCACCGAAAAGCTGGGCACCCAAAAGCCGGCTCCATGTCCGTAGAACACCCCCTCACTGGTAGAAAACAATCCTGTGAGCACTGTTCCCAAGAAACCACAAACCCCGTGTACGGAAGAAGCACCGACAGGATCGTCAATCTTCAATACCTTGTCAATAAAGTCGACTGCAAATATCATGACTACACCACAAATGGCACCGATTAATACCGCTCCTGAGGGAGCTACAGCGTCACATCCGGCTGTGATACCTACCAAACCTGCCAAAACACCATTCAGTGTCAGTGATAAAGACGGTTTGCCATATTTCATCCAGCTCACCGCCAGTGCAAAGAAACCACCGGCACAAGCCGCCAGATTTGTTGTCAGAAATACATGTGAGAGATAGCCATTGCATCCGCTTCGGTACTTGCTGCCAACTGTGATCCGGGATTGAATCCGAACCATCCGAACCAAAGGATAAATACACCCAGTGCGGCAACCGTCAGATTGTGTCCCGGAATAGCTCTTGACTTACCGTCTTTGCCATATTTACCGATACGGGGACCAAGAATAGCAGCGCCTACCAAAGCAATCCAACCACCAACGGAGTGGACAATCGTTGAACCGGCAAAGTCATGGAACGTCGTTCCGAAAAGATTCATCATGAACGAACCTTCTTCCGTTCATCAGCCAGCCGCCGCCCCATGTCCAGTGACCGGAAATCGGGTAAATCAGTACGCTGATAAAGATGGTATAGACCAGATACATGGAGAACTTGGTGCGTTCCGCCATCGCTCCCGATACAATCGTGGCTGCCGTTGCGCAAAATACTGTCTGAAAACCAGAAATCCTTCTTTGGGTAAATCACTGTCGAGGAATGACAGATCAAAGAAATGTGGCATTCCGATGAAACCTCCTGCGCCAAACATCAGACCGAAACCGATGAACCAGTAGAGCAAGGAACCGAACATGAAATCCACGAAGTTCTTCATCAAAATGTTGGCAGTATTCTTGACTCTGGTAAAACCCGCCTCAACCAATGCAAACCCCGGCTGCATAAAGAATACGAGCATTGCCGCAAGCAGCATCCAGACTGTATTCAATCCTAATGCCAGTTCCCCGATTGTATCGGGAGTTGTTTCGGCAGAAGCAGTGGCGGTTTCAGCAATTTCAGGTGTAGTTTTGACTTCAGTAATTGTCTCCGTAGTTGTCATAAAAGTATCTGCATCAACTGCTTCCTGTGCAAAAGCACTGGTTGCGAAACAGCAGAAAATGAACATAGCAGTGGCTATCCACAGCTTTGTGAAGCTGTGTCTCTTATATGTTTTATCCATAATGATTATCTTATTTAATACCTGTTTTTATTATGTTATCATCCGAAAGTAAATCTGGCCCCAGAACTTTGCCAGTTATCGTTCCTGTTCGGCGTTATAGAGAGCGATGTCGCCACGTTCGGCGGTGCGGATGCGGATGGCGTCCTCGATAGGAATGACGAAAATGCGTCCGTCACCGATCTCTCCGGTTTGTGCGGCTTTGATGATAGCCTGTACGGTCTTTTCTGCATTTTTGTCGCGTACTACAATAGAAACCAGAATACGTTCGATGGTGCTGGTATCATATACCACTCCACGATAGATACGTCCTTGCCGTGCTTTACCGATCCCTCTTACATCGTAGTAAGAGAACCATTCAATGTCCGCTTCGAGCAGAGCGTCTTTCACGTCCTCGAATTTGGTTTTACGGATGATAGCTTCAATCTTTTTCATATACCTTAAATATTAGTGTTGACCTGTAAAAAGAAGAGGTATAGGGAGGTGGCAGCCATCGCAGGTTACCATACAACAAACCGATAAAATCTAAACTCTAACTACCTTCCTGTTCCCTATACGCTCTTTGACTATATAAACTCTCTCTCTTAAAAACTTAATCCGAATGTGAAGTAAGCGCCTTCCGTACGTGGATTTACTGATACTTTGGCAAATGCCGGAACCGAGAATGAATCAGTAACCCTGATCTCCTTGACAGCTCCGAGACTGATGTCGGAAACGCAGAACCCACTTGTGTATCCATTATAAAAAGTCGTCTCCCAAGGTACCATTCCTACATCTACTGTCCAGTCAAGTCCTCCAAGGCTGAACGGTGCACTAAGTGCGAGGTAGGAAGAATAAGCCCTTTTCCCGTTTTCTTTAACTCCGTCGGCACCTGCAAAGTTCGTGTACCAGTTGATTGCCAGCGGACCAAAATCATATCCTACCTGTGCCTCAAATACATGAGCGGTTGAATGAGCGCCATATTTGAAATACTTGTTGGTAGGTACCTGAGTGTTGAACCAGTAATCCGTTACCGAGATGCTGAAACCACCGGTTGAATAACCGAGAGTCAAATCGAACTCTTTAGTATCCGATGACTCAAACCCTACCGATCCCCATGCTCCGAGTGACAGTCCTTTGTAAGAGATTCCTAATGAAGGCTGAATGCTGACTCCGCCTAAATCCTGACCACGCCAGATATAACCACTTACCAAGTCTGCTCCTACGGAGGCTTCTACTTTATCCTGCGCCATCATATTGGATGGCACAAGGCCGATCAGTAATAACGCTGCTGCTATGCCCCTCAATTTTTTGTTAATCGTCGTTTTCATCGTCTTTTTACCTTTAATAGTTAGAAAAATGTGGATGTACGGTCCAGTGTTATATAGTAGCGCGCAAAATACTATCAAAGCCAGTTCTTTATTCTTCTCATTGCTTCCATACAATCGTTGTGATCGCCGAATGCTGTCAGTCGGATATATCCCTCACCGCTGGGGCCGAAACCTACACCGGGGGTTCCTACTACATTGGCTTCATACAACATCTGTTCGAAGAATCGCCAGGAAGAGAGCCCGTTCGGGGTTTTCACCCATAAGTATGGAGCATTGACGCCTCCGTATACTTTCAATCCGGTAGCTTCCAGTCCTTCCTTCATGATCTTCGCATTGGTCATATAATAGTTAATCGTTTCTTTAATCTGTGCTTTGCCTTCTGTACTGTAGACGGCTTCCGCTGCACGTTGTGTGATGTACGAAGTGCCGTTGAATTTAGTGCACTGGCGGCGGTTCCATAATTTGTTGAGTGGAATCCGGTCGCCTTCCAGTGTGGCAGCTGTCAGTTCTTTCGGGACTACGGTATATCCGCAACGTACTCCGGTGAAACCGGCTGTCTTTGAGAAACTGCGGAACTCAATAGCACATTTCTTGGCTCCTTTGATTTCGTATATGGAGTGGGGGATATCCGCGTCTTGGATATAGGCTTCGTATGCGGCATCGAACAAAATCAGTGTATCATTTGCCAATGCGTAGTCTACCCACTTTTTTAGTTCCGGTTTGGTCAGTGTCGTCCCTGTCGGATTGTTCGGGTAGCAGAGGTAAACAATGTCTATCCGTTTGTCGGGAATCTCCGGAATGAAGTCATTCTCACTTGTACAAGGCATATAAGTCACATTGCTCCATTTGCCTGTTCCTTCTTCCAGCACTCCGGCACGTCCGCACATGACGTTACTGTCAATATATACCGGATAAATAGGGTCTGTTACACCGACACTATTGTCGTGGCGAAGGATATCGCCGATATTTCCGGTATCACTTTTGGCTCCGTCGCTGACGAATATTTCTGATGGTGAGAAATGAATGCCACGTGGAGCGAAATCATTCTTTATAATAGCTTCAATCAGAAAATCGTACCCCTGCTCAGGACCATATCCGCGAAATGTATCTTTACTTGCCAGCTCTTCCACTGCTTTGTGCATAGCCTCGATACATGCTTTGGGAAGCGGCTGAGTGACATCTCCGATACCTAACCGGATAATATCCTGCTTCGGATGCGTTATTTTGAATGTATTTACCTTCTTCGCTATATCCGAGAACAAATAGCTCCCCGGTAATTTCAAAAAATGTTCGTTTACTAATGCCATATTGTTATTGTTTTAAGTTTCTGCAAAACCTGTTACCTATTACCTAATACTTATTACCTATCCCTCCATCTCCCCATCAAAAACTTTAGTTGCCGGTCCTGTCATTAATATGTGTCCCGTTGCTTCTTCCCACTCGATGGTGACGGTTCCCCCATCCATTATTATATCACATTTTCTTCCTGCCAATCCATGGAGAACAGCGGCTACAGCCGTGGCACAAGCACCTGTTCCGCAGGCCTGGGTGATTCCTGAACCTCTTTCCCAAACTCTCATCCGAATGGTGTCTTTACCTACGATCTGAGCAAACTCTACATTTGTCCTGTCCGGAAAGAGATGATAATTTTCTAACTGCGGACCAATTTCCGGCAGATTGATTTGGGTAATATCTTCTACAAAAGTTACCAGATGCGGGTTTCCCATTGATACCCGGGTAGACTGAAAAGGAAATTGATCGCCGAAATCTACCGCTTCCGTTTCCAGAGGACTACCCATATCTACAGTGACTGCCGTCACCTTTCCTCCTTCTACATGTAATTTCAGAACCTTAATGCCCGAACGGGTGTCAAGTGTGATTTTCTTTTTGGCAGTTAATCCGTATTCGTATACATACTTGCCTACACAACGGCTTCCATTGCCACACATCATTGCTTCCGAACCATCTGCATTAAATATACGCATACTGAAATCTGCTTTGTCAGAACTGCCAATCAATATAAGTCCGTCACTTCCAATTCCCGTATGAAACTTGCTCCATTCGATTGCTTTCTTTTCAGGGTCTGCTATCGGATATCGGGTAGTATCTACATATATGTAGTCATTACCTGCTCCATGCATTTTTGTGAACTTAATCTTGGTTGTCATTTTGTTTTTTATTAATCGGTTGTTGTATCCTTTTGTTTTATTACAATGCAAAGATATGACTTTTTGATTTATCTTTTGATGAAAAGATGTCTAATCTCTATTTATTTTATGCGATCTTACAATCGCGGGAAATAAAGCCATGTTTTGTTATAAATTGAAATTATGCATACTTTTATATTAATAAACTGTTATTTGCTTGATTTGTTTTGCATATCCTTCCATAATATATGAAGAATATTTGGGGTAAATCAGTCCTTGTATTCGATCTAAAATGTGAATTTTCGCTTTTACAATAGGTCGGTATGCTAGTGATTTTCGCTTTTATATATCATATTGCTTGTTTGCAGTTTTGCAGAACCTTTTTGTTATAGCATTGTTTAGTCACTAATAAATATAATAATGTAGCAATATGGATATAGAGAAACAATTGGAAGTTGCGGCGCAGAGCGATCATTTGGTATTGATTGTGTTTTATGCCGACTGGTCACCTCATTACGAATGGATAGGGCCTGTGCTCCGTACTTATGAACGGAGAGTCATTGAATTGATTAACGTGAATATCGAGGAAAATAAAACTGTAGCCGATTCTCATAATATAGATACGGTGCCTGCGTTCCTTCTGTTGCATAAAGGACATGAATTGTGGAGGCAGGTAGGAGAGTTGACCATAGGAGAGTTGAAAGAGGTATTGGAAGATTTTAAATAAGTCCTGTTTGAATTTTATGTAAGAAGCACCATTATACAGCAAATAAATATGTATAATGGTGCTTCTTGTATCTATCGAATATTTGCAAAAAGTTTCTGTCGGCTTTTTACATTTTCTGAGAGTAACTATTTTAGTATTTCCTGTGCCACAGTCGGCTCGTTGGTCGTAATGAAATCCACCTTTTGGTCTATGAGCCACTTCATGTCTTCTGCTTTATCTACAGTCCATACATTGACTTTCAGTCCGAGATCATGGGCTTCTTTGATCCATTCGGGATGTTTCTTGATTACTCCCATGTGATAGTCGAGTCCGGCTGCACCGAGGTCTTTCAGTTCTTTGGGAGATAGCTCGCCGTTGAGATAGAATACCGGAGTTCCGGCAGGTGCCAGGCGGATAAACTCTTTCATGGCGTGCAGTGAGAAAGTGATATATTCCATACGGTTTTCCAGTCCCATCTTTGTTACTAGAGCAAGAATTTCCTGTACGGCTTTCGTTTCACGCTTTTTGCTGTTAAGTGCTTTTAGTTCCAATATAAGTTTGGTATTGCATTTTTTACCGGCTTCCAGATACTGTTCCAGGCTGGGCAGGTTCTCTCCGTTCGATAGTTTCAGTCCTGTAAGAGCGTCACCTTTGGAATACTCCATGTATTTCATCTTATAGACAGGGTCATGATTGATAACCAGTTTATTGTCTTTGGTAAGCCATACATCAAATTCGGAGCCATAGCAATGGATAGAATCGGCTTTTTGAAGTGCTGTGATACTATTTTGCGCAGAACCTGCTGTTTTCCAGTAGCCACGATGGGCGATAACTTGCGACTTTTGCGCTTGGACACTAGCTACTGAAATGATAAGGGCAACCATTAGAATAATTCTTTTTATCTTCATTGATAGTACATTTAAAAAGTTTATGAGTCCAAAATTATAAAAAATAAAACACAGATCAGCCTGTTATTATGCTAATCTGCGTTAATTGACAGCTTTTTATGCATAGAAGTCTATACTTTTTATTCCTGACTTTACAAACTGATGAATATATATTCAAAGATATGAGTTTATTTCAGACATCTAAAATTTTTCAACAAATTTATTTTACTCTTCGGCATAGGCTTCTTCATGCACTCCTCTCACTGCTCTGCCGCTTGGTTCATTCAAGTTACGGAAAGCTACATCCCATGCCAGCGCTTCTGCTGTAGAGCAAGCCACACTTGGTACGCTTGGTACGCTGCGGGCTGCGCTTTCACTCGGAAAATGCTCTTCAAAGATACTCCGGTAGTAATATTCTTCCTTGTTGAGCGGAGTGTTAATCGGGAAACGTTCGGCAGCGTGTTCCATCTGTTCATCACTGACGGCAGCCGCTGTAATCTCTCTTAAGGTATCAATCCACGAATATCCCACACCATCACTGAACTGCTCTTTTTGTCTCCATGCTACGCTTTCCGGTAGCATATCGGCAAAAGCTTCACGTACAATTCGTTTCTCAATCTCCTTTCCGGGGCACATTTTAGCTTTTGGATTCAACGCCATCGCTACATCCAGAAATTCCTTGTCCAGAAATGGGACACGTCCCTCTACACCCCAGGCTGATAAACTCTTATTGGCACGAAGGCAATCATACATATGCAGTTTTGATAACTTGCGTACCGTTTCCTCATGGAAATCTTTCGGAGTGGGAGCTTTGTGAAAGTAAAGATAACCGCCGAAAACTTCATCGGCACCTTCACCACTCAATACCATTTTGATCCCCATCGATTTAATCACACGTGCCAGTAAATACATGGGAGTGGAGGCACGTACCGTAGTCACATCATACGTCTCGATAAAATAGATAACATCCCGAATAGCATCCAGCCCTTCCTGAACCGTATAATTGATTTCATGATGAACCGTACCGATATATTCTGCCACTTCACGTGCCTTTATCAAATCGGGCGCCCCCTTCAGACCGATGGCAAAAGAATGTAGTTGAGGCCACCAGGCGTCACTTGCTCCGTCTGTTTCAATACGTTTTGCTGCATATTTTTTGGCGATAGCTGAAATCACAGAACTGTCCAGACCACCTGAAAGAAGTACTCCATAGGGAACGTCACTCATCAGCTGGCGATGAACGGCATCTTCCAATGCTTCTTTTACATCACTGACTTTGGCATCATTGTCTTTTACAGACTCATAGTCTGTCCATTCGCGTGTATACCAACGCTTCATTTTGCCTTCTTTACTGTAAAAGTAATGTCCCGGAAGAAATGGTTCGTACTCATTACAGAATCCTTCGAGTGCTTTCAGTTCACTGCCGAAGTAGATTTTGCCATCCTTGTCTTTTCCTATATATAAAGGTATGACTCCGATAGGATCACGTGCAATGAGGAACTCGTCTTTTTCTTCATCATAAAGTACAAAGGCGAAAATTCCGCTGATCTCTTCCAGAAAGTGGATGCCTTTATCTTTATAAAGGGCAAGAATCACTTCACAGTCGCTTCCGGTCTGAAAATCATATTGTCCGGCATAGCGGGCGCGGATATCCCGATGGTTGTAGATTTCACCGTTCACGGCGAGCGCTTGTTTCCGGTCGGGGGAGTATAAGGGCTGTCCTCCGCTTTGCGGGTCAACTATCGAGAGGCGTTCGTGTGCCAGAATGGCGCTTCCACCTACGTAGATACCGCTCCAGTCCGGTCCGCGATGACGGATTTTCTGTGCCATTTTCAGTGCTTTGTCTCTTAGCTCTTTGGTTTGAGTTTTTATGTTGAGTATACCTGCTATTCCACACATAACTTTGAGTATTTGGAAGTTAATATAATTTGTTGATTCTCTGTTTTTTAAAAGTCGGTTCGTTACTATTTATTCGTTTTCCCTGGCTTTTCCTTTCGTTTGACCTGGGCCATCTTTTAGTTCAACCTAGGTTGTTGTTTCGTTCAACCTAGGTCAAACGAATAAATAATAGTCTATAAACTTCATGGTGTTCCTTGCTGTAAGGGTTACTTCACCAAATAGTGATCTATGTCCGCAGCAGCCTTTCGTCCTCCTGCCATCGCCCGTACTACGAGGCTTGCTCCGGTAGCTGCATCTCCGGCAAGGAATACGTTTTCTGCAAATTTCGGTTGTTCCGGTTTCAGGAACCCCATGGCCAGCAGCACCATATCTGCTTCGATTACTTCTTTCTTCCCTGTGAGGTTCATGGTCGGACGTCCGCCATCTGTTGCCGGTGTCCATTCTACTTCTTCCACCTCGACGCCGGTTACTTTACCGTTCTTACCCAAAAACTGATTGGAAGTCAGGCACCAGCGACGGGTACAACCTTCTTCATGGCTGGAGGTCGTTTTGAAAACTACCGGCCATTGCGGCCAGGGCGTAGAAGGATTGTGACCGACGGGAGGTTTGGGCATAATTTCAATTTGCGTGACGCTGGTTGCTCCCTGTCGTACACTGGTTCCGATACAGTCCGAACCGGTGTCTCCACCGCCGATCACAAGCACTTTTTTGCCTTTGGCATTCACCAGTTTGTCTTTGGGGAAAGTTTGTCCTTCCAGAATCCTGTTCTGTTGCGCCAGCATTTCCAGTGCGAAATGGATTCCTTTCAACTCCCGTCCCGGAATGCTTAAATCACGGGCAGTCGGTGTACCCGTGCAAATGCAATATGCATCGAATCCTTCCGGCAAATGGTTAACGTCTATTTCTACTCCCATTTCAAACTGAATACCTTCTGCGGCAAGTATTTTCATGCGGCGGTCGATTACGTTTTTGTCCAGTTTGAAGTTTGGAATACCGAAACGTAATAATCCTCCCGCAGCTTCATCTTTATCGAATAACGTTACGGTGTATCCTTTTAGATTCAGTTGGTTGGCAACTACCAATCCGGCCGGACCGGCACCGACAACTGCTACTTTTTTGCCGTTTCTTTGGGGATGCTGCACCTGTATATATCCTTCACGGAAGGCGGCTTCTACAATGGCAGCTTCATTTTCACGGATAGTCACCGGTTGGTCACAGGATAGTTTCAGTACACAGGATTTCTCACAGAGGGCAGGGCAGATACGTCCTGTAAATTCCGGAAAGTCGCAAGTGGATGACAGCACTTCATACGCTTCTTTCCATTTTCCTTTGAATAAAGCGTCCTGCCATTCCGGCTGTTTATTGCCTATTGGACAAGCCCAGTGACAAAAGGTACTCCGCAATCCATACACCGTGATGCCTGTAATTTACGGCTGTTCGTATTCAATGTTTGTTCTACCTGACTATAGTCAGTGATGCGCTCGCTAACGGGGCGGTATCCCGCCTCTTGCCGAGGTATATTTAAAAAAGCTTTAGGATCTCCCATCTTGTTAAGTAATAAGTATTAGGTAATAGGTATTAAGCAATAAGTATTAACTATATGGATTAAAGATGTTTGAAGCTACGGTTAATACCTAATACTTAATACCTAATACTTGAATTAATAGTCTCTTTGCATATCTGCTATTTTTTGCTGTAACTTTCTCATCTGCTCTTCCTGTAGTATTTTTTGTATTCAATAGGTACTATCTGGATAAACTGATCTACGTAATGGTTCCAGTCATCGAGCATGGTACGTGCCAGTTTCGAACCAGTGTACAGGTAGTGCTGACGAATCAGTTCGTGCAGTTCTTTGCGGTAACCGGCCTCTTCGATCAGTGACAGTTCAACCATTTCCATGTTGCAGAAGTAGTCAAAATTGCCGTCTTTGTTCCATACGTAAGCCACACCGCCACTCATACCGGCGGCAAAATTTCGTCCGGTTTGCCCCAGAACCACTACACGGCCTCCGGTCATATATTCGCAACAGTGGTCGCCTACACCTTCCACTACGGCAACAGCCCCTGAGTTGCGCACGGCAAAACGTTCACCTACGCGCCCATTGATATAGACTTCGCCGCTGGTTGCACCATAAAGCAGGGTATTGCCTGCAATCGTGTTCTTTTCGGCTTCGAAGTTGCTGCGGATAGGCGGTAATACGGCAATGCGTCCGCCGCTCAATCCTTTACCCAGATAATCATTCGCTTCACCTTCCAATTTGAAATTGACTCCCGGTACGAGGAAGGCACCGAATGACTGTCCCGCAGAGCCTTTGAATTTCACATTCAGGGTATGTTCCGGCAATCCCTTCTCTCCGTATTTTTGGGCAATGACACCGGAGAGCATGGCACCTGTCGCACGGTCCGTATTGGCAATTGTGTATTCCAATGAAACTTCTTTTTCGTGTTCTATCGCTTCTTGGGCAGCATCAATGATTGCCACATCCTTCACTGTAGAAATACCATGATCCTGATCGATGACGTGACGGATGGCTGCACTGTTATCCACACGTGCCAGTAGCTTGGTGAAGTCAATCAGAGCGTGCTTCGGATTCGGGTCGTTTTCGTCGGATTTGCGTTCAATCAAGTCCGTGCGTCCGATAATATCATCCATTTTGGTGAATCCCATTTCCGCCAGATATTCACGGACTTCCTGTGCCAGGAAGGTGAAAAAGTTGATAAGATATTCGCTGCGCCCATGAAAGCGTTTGCGTAATTCCTCATTCTGCGTGGCTACTCCTACCGGACAAGTATTCTGGTGACATTTGCGCATCATCACACATCCCAGCACGATCAGGGCGGAAGTGGCAAAACCATATTCTTCGGCGCCCATTAATGCCATTATGATAATGTCGCGTCCGGTTTTCAATTGGCCATCGGCTTGTAGGACGACTTGTCCCCGCAGACCGTTCAGAACCAAGGTTTGCTGTGTCTCGCTCAGTCCCAGTTCCGGAGAAATGCCGGCGTAACGGATGGATGAAGCGGGAGAGGCTCCCGTACCACCCTCGGCACCGGAGATGACAATCAAATCCGCTTTTGCTTTTGCCACGCCTGCGGCAATGGTACCTACGCCACTTTCTGCTACCAGTTTGACACTGATTTTGGCTTGTGGATTAACGTTTTCAAGTCAAATATCAATTGCGCCAAATCCTCAATCGAATAAATATCATGATGGGGAGGAGGAGAGATCAGTGAGATCCCCGGAATGGAATGGCGTGTTTGGCTATGACGTCGTTCACTTTGAATCCCGGAAGCTGTCCGCCTTCCCCTGGTTTAGCTCCCTGCGCTATTTTTATTTGTATCTCATCGGCATTCACCAGATATTCGGCGGTGACCCCGAAGCGTCCGGAAGCTACCTGTTTGATGGCACTTCGCATGGAAGTACCGTCCGGCAGCGGGTGGAAGCGGGAAGCATCTTCGCCACCTTCACCCGTGTTGCTGCGTCCGTGAATGGTATTCATGGCAATCGCCATTGCTTCATGAGCTTCCTTGCTGATAGATCCGAAAGACATGGCACCCGTCACAAAACGACGGAGAATATTCTCTACCGGTTCTACCTGTTCGATAGATATAGGATTGCGACGGAATCCTAAGAAGTCACGCAGGAAAATAGGTTTCTCCTTATTGTCTACCAAATGAGTGAACTCTTTGAATTTCTTGTAGCTGCCCAAGCGGGTGGCAAGTTGCAATGTACTGATGGTTTCCGGGTTCCACGCATGTTTCTCTCCGTCCTTTCGGAAGGCATACAGTCCGTTGTTCTTTAATAATGGAAAATTGAAAGTTGAAAATTGAGAGTTGCCGTGCGGTGCTTCATTTTCCATTTTCAATTCTCCATTTTCCATTCCTTCAACTCCTTCATCGTGGAAAGCGATTGCGTCTCTTGCCACTTCCTCCAGGCGGATACCTCCGATGGGGGAACCGAGTCCGCCGAAATAAGCCTTGCTCAACTCTTCGCTGAGTCCGACAGCTTCGAAAATCTTTGCACCGCGATAAGAGCGGATAGTGGAAATCCCCATCTTACTCATGATTTTGAACAGACCTTTGCAGATAGATTTGATATAGTTTTTCTCAGCGGTAGCATAGTCCAGTTGAATATCTTTCTCTTTTACCAGCTTGTCGAGGATGGCAAATGCCATATACGGGTTCAGTGCACTGGCTCCAAAACCGAGTAGTAAAGCGGCGTGCATTACTTCACGCATTTCTCCGCTCTCTACAATCAATGCTGTCTGCACACGTTTGCCGACAGATATCAGATGGTGATGCACGGCACTTACTGCCAGTAATGAAGGGATAACGGCATGAGTTGCATCCACGTCACGGTCGGTCAGTACAATGTAGTTTGCTCCGTCCGTAACTGATTCCTCCGCCATTTTGCAAAGGTTGTTCAGTGATTCCTGTAATCCGGCTTTCCCTTTGGATACTTCAAACAGCATCGGTAGTTTTACAGTCTTAAAGCCCTTGTAGCGGATATTGCAAAGAATATCCAGCTGTGTATTGCTTAAAATCGGATGATTCAGACGTACCATTTTACAATGACTCTCGCTGGGAGTCAGGATATTCATGCCTACCGCTCCGATATATTCCGTCAAAGACATTACCAGTTCTTCGCGTAGCGGGTCGATCGGCGGATTCGTAACCTGTGCGAATTGCTGGCGGAAATAGTTGTAGAGTAGCTGTGGTTTATCGGAAAGTACAGCCAGTGGCGTATCATTACCCATTGAGTGGATGGGTTCGGCACCCGCGCTCGCCATTGGCATAATCAGCCGTTCGATATCTTCTTTTGAATAGCCGAAATACGGAGCATCTGGTCATAGTTTTCTACGTGATGAGGCACTTTACGACCGCTTTTCAGTTCGTCCAGTTCGATACGGTTAGTCGATAGCCATGTACGGTAAGGCTTCGCTTCGGCCAGTTGTTTCTTCAATTCGCCGTCATAGTAGATTTCTCCTTTCTCTGTATCGATCAATAGAATCTTGCCCGGTTGCAGGCGTCCTTTTTCCTTGATGTCTCCGGTTCAAAGTCCATTACGCCCACTGGATGCCACTACCATCGTATCGTTTTTAGTGATCAGATAGCGGGCAGGGCGCAGGCCGTTACGGTCGAGCATACCACCTGCAAATCGTCCGTCGCTGAAAAGCAAGGCTGCCGGTCCGTCCCAAGGTTCCATCAGGATAGAATGGTATTCATAGAATGCTTTCAAGGTCTTCACTGATCGGATTCTTCTCGTTGAAGATTCCGGTACGAGCATAGCCATTGCATGAGGCAGACTTAATCCTGACATGACCAGAAATTCCAGCACATTGTCCAGAAGCACTGTCGCTCATACCCGGCTGTATGATCGGGCGTATTTCTTTGATATCTCCCAGCATAGGAGTGGAAGTACGCTTTCACGGGCTTCCATCCATCCGCGGTTGCCACGAATGGTATTGATTTCACCGTTGTGCGCCAGCAGGCGGAAAGGTTGTGCCAGTCCCCATGTCGGAAAAGTGTTGGTGCTGAAACGGGGTGTACCAGAGCCAAGCCGCTGGTGAAGTAGCTATTCGTCAGATCAGGATAAGTAGTTGCGTAGCTGCAATGACGAGCATACCTTTATATATAATACTTTTGGTCGAGGCGAAACGACATAAAAATCGTTTCTCGTCGGAATAGCTGACAATCTGACTTTATTCTCTATCCGTTTGCGAATCAGATACAGTTTGCGGTCGGCGGTTTCCGTTTCCGTAAAACCGGTAATAAAGACCTGCTTGATATCCGGTTCGTTAGCCAGAGCCGCTTCACCTAGAATTTCCGGACAGGTGGGTACATTGCGCAGATGCATCAATGTAAGTCCCTCTTTTTCTATTTCTTCAATAATGATACTAAAAATAGCTGCCTGATCTTTTTCGTTTTTCGGTAGAAAAAGCAGACCGGTGCCGTACCGTCCCTTTTCGGGTACGGGGATGCCTTGCAGTAAAATAAACTCATGCGGAATCTGTAACATAATACCTGCACCGTCGCCGGTTTTGTTATCCGCCCCCTCAGCGCCACGGTGACGCATATTCTCTAATACCTTTAAAGCCGACTCAACAATGTCATGTGACTTTTCTCCGTGAATGTTCACCAGCATACCAACCCCGCAGGCATCGTGTTCGTATGCCGCATCATACAAGCCCATTTGTCCGGGCTGTCGTTGGTAGGGGATTTTTCCTGTTGCGTTGTTAAAAAGTTCTTGTTTCTTCATTCTTTTTAGCTTTATTGTATGATAATACCTGCTTGATGTATCAAATTGTTCGGCAAAGTTAGGGATTTAATTTCATAATGATAGTATATTGTTTATTTTGTGTGACACAAAATAAGATACCTTTTCTTTATTCTTTTAATTTGTAATCAAAATGCTCTGATTTGCTTATAATTTATCAGTCTGTCCGGTTTTATTTTGTTTTGATTGTAATTTGTTTCTTTTTGAGCTTAAAATAATATATTATTTAACTTTTTGATGTGTTTGCAACTTTTTTATGTGCTTATGTCAAATAAATATTGAAAAAGTTATCTTTGTGTCATTTTGAATGTGTATATTTGCACCCGAAATAAAAATATCATAATATGTGTGGAATAGTAGGCTATATTGGTAAAAGAAAAGCCTACCCCATCCTTATTAAAGGGCTGAAGCGACTGGAGTATCGTGGATATGACAGTGCAGGGGTAGCATTGATCAGTGATAACCAACAGTTAAATGTGTACAAGACGAAAGGGAAAGTCTCCGAACTTGAAAATTTCGTCACACAAAAAGATATTTCCGGTACAGTCGGAATTGCCCATACCCGTTGGGCTACTCACGGGGAACCTTGTTCCGTTAATGCTCATCCTCATTACTCTTCTTCCGAAAAACTCGCTCTCATTCATAACGGTATCATTGAAAATTACGCCGTTCTCAAAGAAAAACTCCAAGCCAAAGGTTACGTCTTTAAAAGTAGTACTGATACCGAGGTGCTCGTTCAATTAATCGAATATATGAAAGTTGCCAATCAGGTCGATCTGCTTACTGCCGTTCAGTTGGCTTTGAATGAAGTGATTGGTGCTTATGCGATTGCGATTCTTGATAAAGAACATCCGGAAGAAATCATTGCGGCCCGAAAAAGCAGTCCGCTGGTGGTAGGTATTGGTGAAGATGAGTTTTTCCTTGCTTCGGATGCCACACCGATTGTAGAATATACAGATAAGGTGGTGTATCTCGAAGATGGTGAGATAGCGGTGATCAATCGGGGAAAAGAATTGAAGGTAGTCGATCTCAGCAATGTGGAGATGACTCCCGAAGTGAAAAAAGTAGAATTGAAGCTTGGTCAGCTGGAAAAGGCGGTTATCCGCATTTCATGTTGAAGGAGATTTTTGAGCAGCCGGACTGTATTCACGATTGTATGCGTGGACGTATCAATGTGGAAGCCAATAACGTGGTGCTTTCGGCAGTAATAGACTATAAAGAAAAGTTGCTGAACGCCAAACGCTTTATTATTGTGGCTTGCGGTACTTCGTGGCATGCGGGATTGATCGGAAAGCATCTGATTGAAAGTTTCTGCCGTATTCCGGTAGAAGTGGAGTATGCCTCCGAATTTCGTTACCGTGATCCGGTGATCGATGAGCACGATGTGGTGATTGCCATTTCTCAAAGTGGAGAAACGGCGGATACGCTGGCGGCAGTGGAACTGGCAAAAAGTCGGGGTGCATTTATATATGGTATCTGTAATGCGATTGGTTCCTCCATCCCCCGCGCTACGCATACGGGGTCGTACATCCACGTCGGACCGGAAATCGGAGTGGCATCGACCAAAGCATTTACCGGACAGGTGACTGTGCTGACCATGTTGGCATTGACTCTCGCCCGGGAGAAAGGTACGATAGACGAGACACAATACCTGAACATTGTACGGGAATTGAATAGCATTCCCGGCAAAATGAAGGAAGTATTGAAACTGAATGATAAGCTGGCGGAACTGTCGAAAACTTTCACCTATGCGCATAACTTTATTTACCTCGGACGCGGATATAGTTATCCGGTTGCTTTGGAAGGTGCATTGAAATTGAAAGAAATATCGTATATTCACGCCGAAGGTTATCCGGCTGCCGAAATGAAGCACGGACCGATAGCCCTGATTGATGCCGAAATGCCGGTAGTAGTCATTGCTACCCAAAACGGGTTGTATGAGAAAGTACTTAGCAATATTCAGGAAATCAAGGCACGAAAAGGAAAGGTGATTGCATTTGTAACCAAGGGCGATACGGTGATCAGTAAAATAGCCGATTGCAGTATCGAACTTCCGGAAACAATCGAGTGCCTTGATCCGTTAATTACTACGGTACCTCTCCAGTTGCTTGCTTATCATATTGCGGTATGTAAGGGGATGGATGTAGACCAACCTAGAAATTTGGCTAAGTCGGTAACAGTCGAGTAGTTTAAAATGTAAATAGTCAAATAGTAAGAGATAGATTAATGGAACAATTGAAACATGAATGTGGCGTTGCCATGATACGCCTGCTTCAACCCCTGGAGTATTACGAGAAAAAGTACGGAACATGGATGTACGGTCTCAACAAGCTCTATCTGTTGATGGAGAAACAGCATAACCGGGGGCAGGAAGGGCAGGACTGGCATGCGTGAAGCTGGAAGCAAATCCGGGTGAGGAATATATGTTTCGCGAACGCGCGTTAGGTTCCGTGCCATCACCGAAATCTTCGAAGCTGTACAGAGTAACTTCAAGGACCTCACTTCCGAACAGTTGCATGATGCGGCATTTGCCAAACGTACTTTGCCCTTTGCGGGTGAAGTATATATGGGGCATCTGCGTTATTCTACTACCGGAAAATCCGGAATCTCGTACGTACATCCGTTTTTAAGAAGAAACAACTGGCGTGCCAAAAATCTGGCTCTCTGCGGAAACTTCAATATGACGAATGTAGATGAAATCTTTGCCCGCATCACCGCTATCGGTCAGCATCCACGTAAGTATGCCGATACCTATATCATGTTGGAACAGGTGGGGCATCGTCTTGACCGTGAAGTGGAACGCCTCTTCAACCTTGCTGAAGCCGAAGGACTGACAGGGATGGGAGTCACCCATTATATAGAAGAACATATCGAACTGGCCAACGTATTGCGTACTTCCAGCCGTGAGTGGGATGGGGGATATGTGATCTGCGGCCTCACCGGAAGCGGCGAATCTTTTGCTATCCGTGATCCGTGGGGTATTCGTCCCGCTTTCTGGTATCAGGATGATGAAATAGCCGTACTGGCTTCTGAGCGTCCGGTGATTCAGACTGCTTTGAATGTTCCCGTAGAAAAAATCAAGGAACTGCAACCCGGGCAGGCATTGCTGATCAGCAAAGAAGGCAGACTGCGGACTTCACAAATCAACAAGCCTCGCGAGCGGCACGCCTGCTCGTTCGAACGTATCTACTTCTCCCGTGGCAGCGATGTAGATATCTATAAAGAACGGAAACTCCTGGGAGAAAAACTGGTTCCGAATATTCTGAAAGCCATTAATAACGACTTGGACCATACTGTATTTTCCTTTATCCCGAATACGGCCGAAGTTGCCTTCTACGGAATGTTGCAAGGGCTGGATGACTATCTGAATGAAGAGAAAGTACGGCAGATTGCGGCATTGGGGCATCATCCCAATATGGAAGAGCTGGAGGTCATTCTTTCCCGCCGTATCCGCAGTGAAAAAGTTGCCATCAAAGATATTAAGCTCCGTACATTCATTGCCGAGGGAAACAGTCGGAATGACCTGGCTGCCCACGTATATGACATCACGTACGGAAGTCTGGTTTCCGGTGTCGACAATCTTGTGATTATCGACGATAGCATTGTGCGTGGTACTACCTTGAAGCAAAGTATCATCGGTATTCTCGACCGTCTTGGTCCGAAGAAGATCGTGATTGTATCTTCTTCTCCACAAGTTCGTTATCCGGACTATTACGGCATCGATATGGCGAAGATGAGCGAATTTATCGCTTTCAAAGCTGCCATCGAACTCCTGAAAGAGCGGGATATGAAGGATGTGATTGCTGCCGCCTACCGGAAATCGAAAGATCAGGTAGGATTGCCGAAAGAACAAATGGTGAATTACGTGAAGGATATCTATGCGCCGTTCACCGATGAAGAAATATCTGCCAAGATGGTAGAACTCCTGACACCGAAGGGAACGAAAGCGAAAGTGGAAATCGTCTACCAACCGTTGGAAGGACTCCATGAAGCCTGTCCGAACCATCAGGGAGACTGGTACTTCAGTGGAAACTATCCCACGCCGGGTGGTGTGAAAATGGTGAATCAGGCATTTATCAACTACATTGAGCAGATGTATCAATTCTAACAACCATACAACGATTCAAAAATAAGAATGAGAAATGTGACATTAATCCTTGACGACGGGAGCCGGTTTTCCGGTAAGTCGTTTGGCTACGAGAAGCCGGTGGCGGGCGAAGTAGTTTTCAACACCGCCATGACCGGATATCCGGAGAGCCTTACTGACCCTTCCTACGCCGGACAGTTGATGACTCTTACCTATCCTTTGGTGGGTAATTACGGAGTTCCTCCTTTTACCATCGAACCCAACGGACTCGCCACTTTCATGGAAAGTGAAAAGATTCATGCCGAAGCGATCATCGTAAGTGACTACTCTTCTGAGTACAGCCACTGGAACGCAGTGGAAAGCCTTGGCGACTGGCTGAAACGTGAGAAAGTACCGGGCATCACAGGCATCGATACGCGCGAACTGACCAAAATACTTCGTGAACACGGAGTCATGATGGGACGCATCGTCTTCGACAATGAAATTGTCGAAGAAATTGACAATGGACAATTGACAATGGACAATTACGCTGCCGTGAATTACGTAGACCGTGTTTCCTGCAAAGAAATAATCTCCTATCTTCCCGATGGAACCTCCCGTTCTTTTCCATTAACCATGCCCGTCGCGCAGCTTAATTGTCAATTGTCAACTGTCAATTGTCAATTAAAGAAGGTTGTTTTGGTGGATTGCGGTGTAAAGACCAATATTATCCGTTGCTTGTTGAAGCGTGGTGTAGAAGTGATCCGTGTACCTTGGGATTATGATTTTAACGGACTCGAATTTGACGGACTGTTTATCTCCAACGGCCGGGTGACCCGGATACCTGCGATGCAGCTGTGCAGAATATCCGCAAGGCAATGGCGAACGAGAAACTTCCCATCTTTGAATTTGCATGGGCAACCAGTTGCTCTCGAAAGCCGGAGGGGCAAAGATTTACAAACTTAAATATGGACACCGTAGTCACAACCAGCCGGTACGCATGGTGGGTACGGAACGTTGTTTTATTACTTCGCAGAATCATGGTTATGCGGTAGACAATAATACGCTGGGGGCAGATTGGGAACCGCTGTTCATCAATATGAATGATGGTTCTAACGAAGGAATCAAACACAAGAAAAATCCTTGGTTCTCTGCACAGTTCCATCCCGAAGCTGCAAGTGGTCCTACGGATACGGAATTCCTGTTCGATGAATTTGTAAACCTGCTTAAATAACCGACTATCATGAAAGAAAATATAAAGAAAGTATTGCTGCTGGGTTCCGGTGCCTTGAAAATCGGTGAAGCCGGTGAGTTTGACTATTCCGGTTCGCAGGCACTCAAAGCCTTGAAAGAAGAAGGGATTGAAACCATTCTTATCAATCCGAATATTGCTACCGTACAGACATCCGAAGGAGTGGCAGATCAAATTTACTTCCTTCCGGTCACTCCGTATTTTGTAGAGAAAGTAATCCAGAAAGAAAAGCCGGAAGGTATTATGCTGGCATTCGGCGGACAGACCGCGCTGAATTGTGGAGTTGCTTTATATAAAGAAGGAATCCTTGAAAAGTATAATGTAAAAGTACTCGGTACTCCCGTACAAGCCATTATGGATACGGAAGACCGTGAACTCTTTGTACAGAAACTGAACGAAATCAATGTCAAGACCATTAAAAGTGAAGCTGTAGAAAATGCGGAAGATGCCCGTCGTGCAGCGAAGGAATTGGGATATCCGGTCATTGTCCGTGCGGCTTATGCGCTGGGTGGCTTGGGCTCCGGTTTCTGTGACAATGAAGAGCAACTGGATGTACTGGTAGAAAAAGCCTTTTCTTTTCTCCGCAAGTGTTGGTGGAAAAATCGCTTCGGGGTGGAAAGAAGTCGAATACGAAGTCGTCCGCGACCGCTTCGACAACTGTATTACAGTTTGTAATATGGAGAACTTTGACCCACTGGGATTCATACCGGTGAGTCTATCGTTATTGTCCGTCTCAAACACTGACCAACAGTGAATATCATAAACTTCGTGAACTGGCTATCCGTATTATCCGCCACATCGGTATTGTCGGCGAATGTAATGTACAGTATGCTTTCGACCCTGAATCGGAAGATTATCGCGTCATCGAAGTAAATGCCCGTCTTTCCGTTCCTCGGCCCTGGCCTCTAAGGCAACCGGATATCCGTTGGCATTCGTGGCTGCAAACTGGGACTCGGCTACGGACTCTTCGACTTGAAGAACTCGGTGACAAAGACTACTTCTGCTTTCTTCGAACCGGCTTTGGACTATGTGGTATGTAAGATTCCACGTTGGGACTTGGGAAAATTCCATGGTGTAGACAAGGAACTGGGTTCTTCCATGAAGTCGGTAGGTGAAGTGATGGCAATCGGACGTACTTTTGAAGAAGCTATTCAGAAGGGCCTCCGTATGATCGGACAGGGAATGCACGGATTCGTGGAAAACAAAGAACTAGTAATTCCTGATATTGACAAAGCACTGCGCGAACCGACCGATAAACGTATTTTTGTGATCTCAAAAGCCTTTCGTGCAGGATACACCATTGATCAGGTGCATGAACTGACGAAGATTGACAAATGGTTCCTTCAGAAGTTGATGAATATAATGAAGACTTCGGAAGAAATGCACGAATGGGGAAATAATCATAAACAGATTGCCGATCTGCCTGTGGAACTGCTTCGCAAGGCTAAAGTTCAGGGCTTTTCCGATTTCCAGATTGCCCGTGCTATCGGTTATGAAGGTGATATGGAAAATGGAAGCCTGTATGTCCGCAAGTATCGTAAGGCTGCCGGTATCCTTCCGGTGGTAAAACAGATCGATACACTGGCTGCCGAATATCCGGCGCAGACCAATTATCTGTATCTGACCTATAGCGGAGTGGCAAACGATGTACATTATCTGGGTGACCATAAATCCATTGTCGTATTGGGTTCCGGTGCCTACCGTATCGGTTCTTCTGTAGAGTTTGACTGGTGCGGTGTGCAGGCTCTGAATACCATTCGCAAGGAAGGTTGGCGCAGTGTTATGATCAACTATAATCCGGAAACGGTATCTACAGACTATGACATGTGCGACCGTCTCTACTTTGATGAACTGACATTCGAACGGGTAATGGATATTCTTGAACTGGAAAATCCGCATGGTGTCATCGTATCTACCGGTGGTCAGATTCCGAATAACCTTGCTTTGCGTCTGGATGCCCAGAACATTCACATACTGGGAACAAGTGCTCAGAGCATCGACAATGCCGAAGACCGTGAAAAGTTCTCAGCGATGCTCGACCGTATTGGTGTAGACCAACCACGCTGGCGTGAGTTGACATCGCTGGAGGATATCAATGAGTTTGTCGATGAAGTCGGTTTCCCGGTTCTTGTTCGTCCGTCTTATGTGCTTTCGGGTGCTGCGATGAATGTCTGCTCCAATCAGGAAGAGCTTGAACGCTTTCTGAAACTGGCTGCCAATGTATCAAAGAAGCATCCGGTGGTAGTAAGCCAGTTTATCGAACATGCGAAGGAGGTAGAAATGGATGCTGTGGCGCAGAATGGCGAAATCATAGCCTATGCAATCAGCGAACATATTGAGTTTGCCGGTGTACACTCCGGTGATGCCACTATTCAGTTTCCGCCTCAGAAGTTGTATGTGGAAACTGTCCGTCGCATCAAACGCATCAGCCGTGAATTGCCAAGGCATTGAATATTTCCGGTCCGTTCAACATCCAATACCTGGCAAAAGATAATGATATTAAGGTAATCGAATGTAATCTGCGTGCCAGCCGTTCTTTCCCGTTTGTCAGCAAAGTGCTGAAGATAAACTTCATTGAGCTGGCAACCAAAGTGATGCTGGGTCTTCCTGTGGAGAAACCGGAAAAGAATCTCTTTGAACTGGACTATGTGGGAATTAAGGCTTCGCAGTTCTCTTTTAACCGTTTGCAGAAAGCTGACCCTGTATTGGGAGTGGATATGGCTTCTACAGGTGAGGTCGGCTGTATCGGAAGTGACACTTCCTGTGCCGTACTGAAAGCCATGCTGTCTGTCGGCTACCGTATTCCTAAAAAGAACATCCTGCTTTCTACGGGTACAATGAAGCAGAAGGCTGATATGATGGATGCAGCACGTATGTTGGTAAACAAGGGATACAAACTCTTTGCAACCGGCGGTACTCATAAAACCTTTGCTGAGAACGGCATTGAAAGTACGCTTGTCTACTGGCCGAGTGAAGAAGGACATCCGCAGGCATTGGAAATGCTCCATAATAAGGAAATTGACATGGTAGTCAATATCCCGAAGAACCTGACTGCCGGAGAACTGGATAATGGATATAAGATCCGTCGCGCGGCTATCGACCTGAACGTGCCGTTGATAACGAACGCCCGTCTGGCGTGCATTTATCAATGCTTTCTGTACGATGACCGTTGATGATATTGCCATTAAGAGCTGAAGAGTATAAGTAAGAAATAATAAATTGTTGTATAATAAGTTGGAAAAGTCGTTCCCGTGCATCGGGGGCGGCTTTTATGAATTTCTGTTTTGGGATGGTGTCACTATAAGCATGGATAGTGTCACTATCCTGTCAGTATGCTTACACTATCCTTCCTGTATAGTGTCACTATCTTTTAATGTCTATAAGTTGCATGATTGGACAAATTGGTGTAAATTGCGCAATTATTTCACAAATATTCTAAAACAGGGAGTAATATGAGCATGGATAATCATATCGTAATTATGGCTGGTGGCATCGGTAGTCGTTTTTGGCCGATGAGTACACCGGAATGTCCCAAGCAATTTATTGATGTAATGGGATGCGGGCGTACGTTGATTCAACTGACTGCTGATCGTTTTGATGGCGTCTGTCCACGGGAAAATGTGTGGGTAGTGACGTCCGAGAAATATATTGATATTGTCCGGGAGCAATTGCCGGAGATTCCTGAAAGCAATATCCTTGCAGAGCCTTGTGCACGAAACACTGCTCCCTGCATCGCCTATGCTTGCTGGAAAATCAAGAAAAAACATCCGAACGCCAATGTGGTGGTGACTCCGTCGGATGCATTGGTTATCGATACAGGTGAATTCCGCCGGGTAGTAGAGAAAGCACTTCGTTTTACTGACAACAGCAGTGCTATCGTAACGCTGGGTATCAAACCGACTCGCCCGGAAACCGGATATGGATATATTGCTGCCGGAGATCAGATCATGACTGATAAAGAGATTTTTACGGTAGATGCATTCAAGGAAAAACCGGACAGGGAGACTGCCGACAGATATCTGGCCGAGGGTAACTACTTCTGGAATGCAGGAATTTTTGTTTGGAATGTGCGTACTATCACTTCCGTGATGCGTGTATATGCTCCGGGCATAGCGCAAATCTTCGATCGTATTTTCCCCGATTTCTATACGGAGAAGGAAAATGAAACGATTAAAAAGCTGTTCCCTACCTGCGAAGCTATTTCCATAGACTATGCCGTAATGGAAAAAGCACAGGAAATCTATGTACTTCCGGCTTCTTTCGGTTGGTCGGACTTGGGGACCTGGGGAGCGCTCCGCGGACTGTTGCCACAAGATAAATCCGGAAATGCTACGGTAGGGGCCGATGTCCGTTTGTACGAAAGCAAGAACTGCATCGTACATACCAGTGAAGAGAAACGGGTCGTTATTCAGGGTCTGGATGGATATATCATTGCTGAGAAAGATAATACACTGTTGATTTGTAAACTGGATGAAGAACAGCGGATAAAGGAGTTTTCAAAGTAATCCTTAATTCTTTTGATATTCCTGAGGCGTCATTCCGGTCATTCGTTTGAAAAACTTGCTGAAGAAAGACGGATTGGGAAAGTTTAATTCATCTGATATCTGATAAACAAGGCGGTTGCTATGTTTTAGCAATACTTTAGCCTCTAGTATAATGGACTGGTTTATCCAGTCCATTACTGTTTGCTGGCTGGTTTGCCGGATTACAGTGTTCAGATAACGGGGAGTGAGACAAAGTTTATTCGCATAGAAACTGACATTCCGCCTGTCTTGCTATAGGTGTTGACCAAAGAAATGAAGCGCTGAAAATATCGTTTTGATGGGTTAATGGACTGAGTTCGGCCTGCCCTTTGCTTTTGGCTATATACTCTATATTATATAGTAATCCTACCAGTAAATGCTGAATGACCTCTTTCTGAATACAGGTTCTTGCAATACACTCCACATGACCGTCACAAAATTCTCTATCTGTATTTGTTCTTCGGTAGACAGTGGAAATAGGAGATTTTTCTTTTGTTGGAGGAAATGGGTGAAGAATTCTTCCTTTCCGGATATCGGCAGAAAGTTCAGGTCTACTGCCATCATGTGAGCATCAAAATCGTGAGATACTTCTATGATTTGTATGATAGAGTTGGGAGCTATCAGGGATATATGGTCGGGCAGGAAAATATATTCGATCAGATTGATTAAAACACGTGCCGAGCCATTAGTGACAATAGCAATACGGCCTTCCTGTAGCCGGTACGGTTGTCCGACACTGAAGATAGTCGTTTCCATTTTAGAGAAACTTGTCACAAATCCGAATTCGGCATTGATGAAGCGAAATTCGTTGTGACGTACTATATTTATATCCTTCAACAGTTGGAGGCCTAATTCCATCGGTTTCTTCTGTTCCATTTTCTCAGTTCTTTTCCGGCAAAGATAAGAAATAGCCCTTGAATCTTCTCTTTTTTTAGGATGAATCGAACTATTGGGACATATTTTCCAACTATCAGAATGTGAAACTATTACTTAAAGGTCTATCTTTGTCTTTTGAAGAATTCATAGAAAAAATGCGTATGAAAAGAATTATTTTTAGTCTTTCGCTTTTACTGTTCATGCCCGGAATGTATGGGCAGACCGGGCATATAACACTAGAAGAATGTCAGCAAAAACGCAGGATAACTATCCGTTGGTGCGTCAATATGATTTAGTGGAGAAGACGAAAGAATATAATCTGGAAAATGCGGCGAGGGATACTTGCCTCAGTTTGCTCTTTCGGCAAAGGCGTCTTATCAAAGTGATGTGACGGAGTTACCATTGCCATTCCCGGTGTGGATATTAAAGGGATGGCCAAAGACCAGTATCAGGTGATGCTGGAGTTACAGCAACAGATATGGGATGGCGGAGGAATCGGATGCAGAAGAAAAAGGCTACGGCGGAAGCGGAGATTGACAGGGAAAAGTTGAACGTCGATATGTATACGTTGAATGGCCGTGTGAATGATTTGTATTTTGGAATTCTTATGTTGGATGAGCAGTTGGCTCAGAATGCCTTGCTGCAAGATGAACTGGGACGGAACTTCCGTCAGATTACAGCTTATGTGGACAATGGAATAGCCAATCAGGCCGATCTGGATGCTGTGAAAGTGGAGCAATTGAATACCCGCCAGAGAGTGGAACTGACTTCTTCCCGTATGGCTTATTTGAAGATGCTTTCGTTATTGATGGGAGAGGTGCTTTCGACGGAGACAGTATTGGAGAAGCCTGTTCCTCAAAACGAACTGTCGGCTGTCAGTGAGATTCGCCGACCGGAACTGTCGTGGTTTGACGCACAGGGAGCCGGTTTGCAGGTACAAGAGAAAGCCTTGAATGTGCGCCATCTTCCTCATTTCGGATTGTTTGTGCAGGGAGCTTACGGTAATCCGGGATTAAATATGCTGAAGAATGAATTTTCTCCTTATTATATTGCAGGTGTCCGGCTTTCATGGAATTTCGGGAGTCTGTATACGTTGAAGAATGACCGTCGGGTGATTGAAAACAAACGGCAGCAACTGGACAGCAATCGGGATGTGTTTCTTTTTAATACGAGACTGGAAATGACGCAGCAGGATCAGTCTGTCCGTTCGTTGGAGAAGCAGATGCAGGATGATGATGAAATTATCCGGTTGCGTACGAATATTCGTCGGGCTGCGGAAGCCAAAGTTGCGAATGGTACGTTGACAGTAACAGAAATGCTCAGAGAACTCACGAATGAGAGTCTTGCCCGTCAGGCGAAGGCAATGCATGAGATTCAACGGTTGATGGGTATCTATCAATTGAAATATACTACTAATCATTAATAAAAATCTGTCAGATATGAAACGAATGACAAAAATAGGAATATACGGGATGGTATGGATGCTTTCTGCCTGTGGAAACGGAACGCCCGATTATGATGCAACAGGAACCTTTGAAGCTACGGAAGTGATCGTTTCCGCCGAAGCAGCGGGAAAACTGCTGCAACTGGAAGTGGAAGAAGGAACAAGATTGAAAGCCGGCGAAGAAGTAGGGCTGGTAGATACTGTCCAGCTATATCTGAAAAAGTTGCAACTGGAAGCAAACATGAAATCGGTGGAAAGCCAGCGCCCCGATCTGGCCAAACAGATAGCCGCTACCAAACAGCAAATTACTACAGCGCAAAGGGAAAAGAAGCGGGTAGAGAACCTGCTTGCTGCCGGAGCTGCCAATCAGAAACAACTGGATGACTGGGATGCACAGGTAACCTTGCTTCAGCGGCAGTTGATTGCTCAGGAATCCTCATTGATGAAGAGTACGAACAGTCTGACGGAACAGGGGAATTCGGTCAGTATACAAGTGGCACAGGTAGAAGACCAGTTGAACAAGTGCCATATTCAGTCGCCTATTGAAGGTACGGTACTGGCAAAATATGCGGAAGCGGGAGAACTGGCATCCGTTGGCAAACCGTTGTTTAAAGTGGGTGAGGTAGACCGGATGTATTTGCGGGCTTATATTACTTCAGAGCAATTGTCCCAAGTGAAATTGGGGGATGAAGTGACTGTGTATTCCGATTATGGAAATTCGGAACAGAAAGCCTATCCCGGTGTGGTCACTTGGATTTCGGACCGTTCGGAGTTTACCCCCAAAACGATTCTGACTAAAAATGAACGTGCCAATCTGGTATACGCAGTGAAGATTGCCGTGAAAAATGACGGTTCGTTGAAGATTGGTATGTATGGAGGTGTGGTATGGAAAAAGGAGAATCCATAGTCGTTGTAAAGGAAATCAGCAAGAGTTACGGGAAAGTAGAGGCACTGAAAGAGGTTTCTTTTGCGGTAGAGCAGGGAGAATTTTTCGGGCTGATCGGTCCTGACGGGGCGGGGAAGAGTACCTTATTCCGCATCCTGACCACTTTACTGTTGGCTGATAAAGGTACGGCAACTGTCAACGGACTGGATGTGGTGACGGATTACAAACAGATTCGTACGAAAGTAGGATATATGCCCGGACGGTTCTCGCTTTATCAGGACCTTTCCGTAGAAGAGAATCTGGAATTTTTTGCTACGGTATTTCATACGTCGATACAGGAAAACTATGATTTGATTAAAGATATTTATCAGCAGATCGAGCCTTTTAAAAAAAGAAGGGCAGGCGCTTTGTCGGGAGGTATGAAGCAGAAGCTGGCATTGAGCTGTTCCCTGATTCATAAACCTGATATTTTATTTCTGGATGAACCGACTACGGGTGTAGATCCTGTGTCTCGGAAAGAATTTTGGCAGATGCTCCGTAATTTGAGAAAACAGGGGATTACGATCATTGTTTCCACTCCTATTATGGATGAGGCTCGTCAATGCGACCGGATTGCTTTTATTAATCACGGGCAGGTGCACGGAATCGATACGCCCGAACGGATTCTTCAGAAGTTTGCTTCCATTCTTTGTCCGCCACCCTTGGAACGGGAGGAGGCGCAACAGATGGCAGCTCCTGTTATCGAGGTGGAGCAGTTGACCAAATCCTTCGGACATTTTACGGCAGTCGATCATATCTCTTTTCAAGTGCAGCGGGGAGAAATTTTCGGTTTTCTTGGAGCCAATGGAGCAGGTAAGACGACTGCGATGCGTATGCTTTGCGGATTGAGCCGTCCGACTTCGGGAGTAGGAAAGGTGGCAGGCTATGACATCTTTCGGAAGCCGAACAAGTCAAAAGGCATATCGGATATATGAGTCAGAAATTCTCTTTGTATGAGGATCTTAAAGTCTGGGAGAATATCCGTCTCTTTGCCGGAATTTATGGGATGAAGGAGATGGAGATTGAAGAAAAGACAGATGAATTGTTAGAACGCCTGGGGTTTGCAGACGAACGGGATACGTTGGTGAAAAACTTCCTTTGGGTTGGAAACAGAAACTGGCCTTTTCTGTCTCTATCTTCCATGAGCCGAAAATAGTCTTCCTTGATGAACCGACCGGAGGAGTTGATCCTGCTACTCGCAGGCAGTTCTGGGAGCTGATTTATCAGGCTGCCGATCGTGGAATCACTGTATTTGTTACCACACACTATATGGATGAAGCGGAATATTGCAACCGGATATCGATTATGGTGGACGGCCAGATCAAGGCACTGGATACGCCGGCCCGGCTGAAAGAACAGTTTGGTGTGGAGACAATGGATGATGTGTTTCAACAACTTGCCCGCCATGCGGTGCGTAAAGCGGATTGATTATGAAACAATTTATTGCTTTTGTAAAGAAAGAATTTTATCATATTTTCCGTGACCGGCGTACCATGCTGATCCTGTTGGGAATGCCGGTCGTAGAGATTATTTTGTTTGGTTTTGCCATCAGTACGGAGGTGAAGAATGTCCGACTGGCTGTTCTCGATCCTTCGAATGACGTGGTGACTAGGAAAATCATAGACCGGCTGGATGCGAGTGAGTATTTCACAGTTACTACCCGTTTTCATTCTCCGCAGGAGATGGAAGCTGCTTTCCGGAAAAATAAGATCGATATGGCGATTGTATTTGGAGAGCGTTTTGCCGACGGACTTTATACGGGGGATGCCCGTGTGCAGCTGATAGTCGATGCAACCGATCCCAATATGTCTACCTCGCAGAGTAATTATGCAGCCAGCATTGTTTCTTCGGCAGGACAGGAGATGTTGCCTCCCAATGTGTTCGTTTCGCGTTTGACTCCAGATGTCAAATTGCTGTATAATCCGCAGATGAAGAGTGCCTACAACTTTGTGCCCGGAGTCATGGGGCTGATTTTAATGCTGATTTGTGCGATGATGACCTCTATTTCCATTGTTCGTGAAAAGGAGACGGGCACGATGGAAGTATTGCTGGTATCTCCAGTAAGACCATTGTTTATCGTGCTGGCCAAGGCGGTACCTTACTTTGTTTTATCTTTTGTCAATCTGACAACCATTTTGCTGCTTTCAGTCTTTGTACTGGATGTGCCGGTAGTGGGGAGTTTGTTCTGGTTGGTGATGGTGTCTTTGCTCTTTATTTTCGTGTCGCTGGCTTTGGGTTTGCTGATTTCCTCTGTGACAAGTACACAGGTGGCGGCCATGCTGGCATCCGGAATGATATTGATGATGCCCACCATGGTTTTGTCCGGAATGATTTTTCCGGTAGAAAGTATGCCGGTGATTCTCCGGGCCATATCGGATATTATTCCCGCCCGCTGGTATATTCAGGCTGTGCGCAAACTGATGATTGAAGGAGTGCCGGTTGTGCTGGTACTTAAAGAGATTGGTATTTTGTTGCTGATGGCAGTAGTGCTTATTACCATCAGTATCAGGAAATTTAAATATCGATTGGAATAAAGGAATTTATTATGATAAAATTTCTGATAGAAAAAGAGTTTAAACAGTTGCTTCGCAATTCGTTCCTGCCGAGATTGATTCTTATCTTTCCCTGCATGATCATGTTGCTGATGCCATGGGCTGTGAATCTGGAAATAAAGAATATCCAGCTGAATATTGTAGACAACGATCATTCGGTGATTTCTCAGCGGCTGGTGAATAAGATTGCGGCTTCTACCTATTTCCGTCTGACGGAAGTGCCGGCATCTTATGAGGATGGATTACGGAATATTGAACTGGGAACAGCGGATATTATAATGGAGATCCCCAGGCACCTGGAGCGGGACTGGATGAACAAAGGAGAAGCCCATATACTGATTGCAGCCAATTCGGTAAATGGAACGAAAGGAGGGCTAGGCAGTGCTTATCTGGGCACTATTATCAAGAACTATGCAGCCGAGTTACGTGCAGAATATCCTGATGCCATATCTGCGTCGGGCAGTGCCCCTTCCATTCGTATCGATACGCAGGGATTATTTAACCCGAATCTGAATTATAAACTTTATATGATTCCTGCTTTGATGGGAATGTTGTTGACTTTGATATGCGGATTTTTGCCTGCCCTGAATGTGGTTAGTGAGAAGGAGGTAGGAACGATCGAACAGATTAATGTGACTCCCGTACCGAAATTTACTTTTATTCTGGCTAAACTTTTACCTTACTGGATCACAGGCTTTATCGTATTGACTTTGTGCTTTTTGTTAGCCTGGCTGCTTTATGGAATAACTCCTGTAGGGCATTTCATCGTGATTTATTTTTTGGCGATTTTGTTTGTATTCGTTATGTCCGGTTTCGGGCTCGTTATATCCAATTATTCGGCAACTATGCAGCAGTCTATGTTTGTAATGTTCTTTTTTATGCTGATTCTGATGTTGATGAGCGGATTATTCACTCCGGTGAGCAGTATGCCTGAATGGGCACAGGTGATTACTTATTTCAATCCTTTGAAGTACTTTATGGAAGGAATGCGTATGGTATACCTCAAAGGAAGCAGCTTGTTGGAACTGCTGCCTGAAATAGGAGTCCTGCTTCTTTTTGCACTGGGTTTCAATACCTGGGCGGTGATCAGTTATCGGAAAAATCAATAATTGAGAATTTGATTATATAAAAAACAGCTCTTATCCTTATTGGTTGGAAAAGAGCTGTTTTTATTATTGTTTTCACCCCTTGGGATGAATCGTGGTTACTGTATTATTTTACTTCGATTTGCTTTTCGGCCTTCTTCACTTCTTCTTCAGAAATCTTAGGAAGTTGGACGCTCAAAACTCCGTTTTCTACTGCGGCAGAAATTTTTTCTTTATCTACATTATCCGGCAGAATCATCGTCTGCTGAAACTTAGAATAAGAGAATTCGCGACGTAGATAGCGACCTTCTTTCTTCTCTTCTTTGTTTTCAGTCTTCTTCTCCATAGAGATAACGAGGTTGTTGTCTTCATCAATGCGAACATTGAAGTCCTCTTTTGTCATTCCCGGAGCAGCCAGTTCAACTTTGTATTCTTTTTCTGTTTCAAAAACATTGATTGCAGGTGCAGTTGCATTTGCTTTTACCATCCAATCGTTATCAAAGAAATCGTTAAAAATACTTGGTAACCAACTTTGAGTTCTTCTAACAGGCATCATAATCTTAGTCTCCTATCTTTTAGTTAAACATTCGGTTTATTCACTCTTGAATTTCGGTTCGCTGCTTTCCGCAGAGGGGGGTATCCCGACTCTTGCCGTCTGCTTTTGAACCGTTGTTCACTGCTATTAGTGCAAACCTTATGCCAAAGGAAAACTGAGATTGAAAATGTCTATTTGTCATTTTAATAATGCCAATTTTGCCTGTTTGGTGACAAAATGTAACCGCAGTATATTTATTTTATATAATATAGATATTAATTTGATAATCTATTTTTTTCAATGAGTTTGAATCTTAACCTTAAAGTTTGCCTTTCTTCATTATAATCATGACTGATGATTTTGAAAGTTCCTACCTCTGAGGTATTGGATACATGTAACCCTATACAGGCACAGGCGTCATAATCTCCTATGCGTATAATGCGAAGAGTCTCACTGGCGTCAGCAGGAAGTTTGCTCAGATCTACGATGCCTTTAGCTTGCTCATGAGTCATAAATTCAACAGTTACGGGCAGATTTTGACTGATAACTTCGTTTACCTTATCTTCTATCGCTTGTATCTCCGCATCTGTAGGACAAGTAGGAAGAATATAGTCGCACTTACTCTTTTTCCTTTCAATATGGGCATTTCTTGAGCGAGGGCAACCGAAAGTTTTTACCATAGTGGCATTTAGTAAATGCTCTGCTGTATGCATAGGAGGATACTCCTGTTTGTTGTGATCATTGAGTTGAGGTTGTTGTTCCATAAATTTTTCAATAACTTTTTGTTTTTGATATTTTCTTATTTGCCGGATGGCAGTTTGTACTTTTCTCCCAGGAAATGCGGTTGCTTATCTATCGCTAAATCGATAAACATCTTGACCCTTGCAAATAATTCTCTGATATTGGTTTTCAATCCTGCATAGACGTCTACATCCCTGGCATTAAAACCGATGGCGGTAATCCCATTCTTTTCGGCAAGATAAATAGCCCGCTCATTGTGAAATCGTTGAGAAATGATGGTCAGACGGGTCTGACCGAATACTTCTTTAGCACGCACAACAGAGTCAAGGGTACGAAAACCGGCATAATCTAAATAGATAGACTTTTCAGGAACACCTTTTTGCATAAGCGCTTTCTTCATTTCTTCCGGTTCGTTGTAATCTTCTTTGCGATTATCTCCACTGATAAGAATATAATTAATTTTGCCTGCCTTGTACAGTTCAACCGCCGCATCAATGCGATAGTCAAAATATAAATTGTTATTTCCGCTTTTCAGCTTAGGAGAGGTGCCGAGAAGCAGACCTACATTGTTTGCAGGAATATCACTGATTTCAGTATAGATGCAGGAGGCTGCATTCTTCTTGATGGTCCAGTCGCAGATAAAGATACTGATAACACAAAGTATGGCAATTATCAGTGTGATATAGAATAGCTTTTTTTTCATTTTCCGAATAATTCACTCATATAATCAAGGGAACGGCTAATGTCGAAATACATTTGATTTCCTTCATAGTACTGGCATTTATCAAACTCTATCAGATCACATTTATTGACTAGCGATTGACCTTTCATGTTTTCCATTTTGAATAACATGTTCAGCAGTTGGTATTCGTCATTTACGCAGATAACCTTAAATGCGGTTTCTTCGCTTGTACCGTCACCTGTAAGCGCAATCATAGTAAGCAAGGCTGCGTATCTTTTTGAATAGTGTTTTATTTCCCGGATATCTTTCTGGAGCAAACCGGCTATTCCGTACATATTATATAGTAATTGGAGAGATACCGGATTCTTTTTTAGTAGTTCTTTGCCGATATTATAAGCATCTTCATACTTTTCTTCTTTAATCAACTTTCGGAAATCCTGAAAATCATCCATACTTCCTTTGTAAGCTGGTGTGAATGAATACCCGTAATATAGCATGGCATGATCTTGCCGGGTGAGTAAAGTATCATTTTCTTCAAAACGTTGCATGAGCTTTTGAAACTCCGTATTGTGATTAGTTACGTACTCTTTGATGGCCGGATAATCCACTTTTAATATTTCTTGTGCGGAACAATAAACCTGAAGGCTAAGTATGCTTATAAATAAAAGAGTAATGAGCTTTTTCATGACAGTGTTTTTTTAGGGTATTAAGATTCACAAAAATACCATTCTTTTTCAGGAAACCAAGCGTATAGGCATAAAAAAAGGAGCAACGCCTTGCTCCAACCTTTGTTAACCTTAAATCTAATACTATGAAAAACACGTTGCAAAGATACGGACTTCTGTGAACTTTGCAAATTAACCAAGAAAAATCTTATGTTATATAACATAGATTAAGAATTTCCCCTTTCCGCTTAACGGATATTCGGTATTTGATCGTTCATATAAAGAGTTTTTTTATCTTTGCAACCAATTTGAATTACTAATCTTTATATACGTATATGAAAAAGAAAAGACTGGGTCAATGGATGTTGTTGGCCATCGTTTGTTTGAGTTTCTCAGTAGGAGAGACCTATGCACAGAAACATGAGTTCGCTAATTACAAGCGTTATGCGACAGAGAATGCAGCACTTGCACAACCTGTAAAGAAGGAAAAAAGAGTGGTCTTTATGGGCAATTCCATTACGGAAGGATGGGTGAGGACACATCCTGATTTCTTCAAAACAAATGGATATATCGGTCGTGGTATCAGTGGTCAGACGTCCTATCAGTTTTTACTTCGTTTTAGGGAAGATGTGATCAATCTTTCTCCGGCATTGGTTGTCATTAATGCAGGAACAAATGATGTAGCCGAAAATACAGGTGCTTATAATGAAGATTATACATTCGGAAATATTGCATCTATGGCAGAACTGGCGAAGGCAAATAAAATCAAAGTGATTCTGACTTCAGTATTGCCGGCTGCTGAATTTCCGTGGAGACGGGAGATTAAAGATGCTCCTCAAAAGATTCAGTCATTGAATGCCCGCATAGAAGCTTACGCCAAAGCTAATAAAATTCCGTTTGTGAATTATTATCAGCCAATGGTGGTGGGCGAGAATAAGGCCTTGAATCCTCAATATACGAAAGATGGGGTACATCCTACAGGAGAAGGATATGATATCATGGAAGCACTCATTAAACAGGCTATTGAAAAAGCGCTTTAATTATAGATAGAGTGTAGATAAAAAATGCCCTTTGATAAGATTTCAAGGGGTATTTTTGTAGGATTGGAAGATGCTAAGATGGGGTATGGGCATAAAAAAAGGAGCAACGCCTTGCTCCAACCTTTGTTAACCTTAAATCTAATACTATGAAAAACACAGTGTAAAGATACGGGCTTTTGCGAAATCTGCAAATTATTTCTCTTAAATAGGTGTTTTTATAACACTAATTAGCAAAAGCTCGGGTTTCTTATAGATTTATTGATATTTATAAGCCGTTTATCCCCACTTTTCTTTCATCAAATCTTCCAGTTTCAGCAGCTCATTCCGATATTGGGCAGCTTCGATAAATTCCAGTTTTTTGGCGGCCTCCTGCATTAATTTGCGGGTACGCTCTATGCTCTTTTCCATTTGAGCTTTGCTCATATATTGTACGATTGGGTCGGCTGCGATATTAGGTGAAGAAGGTTCCACATAAGCGTGTTTTTCTTTCAGCAACTCATCGGCTTCGGAACCTGGACTGCCAAATACAGACAAGTTTCTCGCCTTCTTGATTTGTTGTGGGGTGATGCCGTTCGCTTCATTATAAGCGAGCTGTTTCTCGCGTCGACGGTTTGTTTCATCGATCGTAAGCCGCATACTGTCTGTTATTTTATCTGCATACATGATTACTTTTCCGTTTACATTACGGGCAGCACGTCCTGCAGTCTGGGTCAATGAGCGATGCGAACGGAGGAAGCCTTCCTTATCGGCATCGAGAATAGCGACAAGGGATACTTCCGGAAGGTCAAGACCTTCACGAAGCAGATTGACACCGATAAGTACGTCATAAACGCCTTGTCTCAAGTCATCCATGATCTTCACACGCTCTAATGTATCCACATCGCTATGGATATAGTTACATCTCACATTATTGTTGAGAAGGTATTCTGTCAGCTCTTCCGCCATACGTTTCGTAAGTGTCGTTACAAGTACCCGTTCTTCTTTTTCGATACGCAGCTGAATTTCTTCCATCAGGTCGTCAATTTGATTGAGACTCGGGCGTACTTCAATAACAGGATCAAGCAGACCGGTAGGGCGGATCACTTGTTCTACAACGATCCCTTCCGATTGTATCAGCTCATATTCTGCCGGGGTAGCACTGACATAAATCACTTGTTTTGTCATCTCCTCAAATTCTTCAAATTTCAGAGGGCGGTTGTCCATTGCGGCAGGTAGTCGGAACCCATATTCTACCAGATTGATTTTACGGGCACGGTCGCCTCCATACATGGCGCGAACCTGCGGCACGCTTACATGGCTTTCGTCAATAACCAGCAAAAAGTCATCCGGGAAGAAATCGAGAAGGCAATAAGGACGGGTGCCGGCAGCGCGACCGTCGAAATAACGGGAATAATTCTCAATGCCGGAACAGTGCCCTAATTCCCGGATCATTTCCATGTCATACGTAACTCGCTCGTACAATCGTTTCGCTTCATATTCTTTGCCGATAGATTCGAAGAACGCTACTTGTTTGGTTAAGTCATCCTCTATTTCGTGGATGGCACGAAGAGTAGCTTCCTTGGTGGTCATAAATAAATTGGCGGGATAGATCTTATAAGCTTCGAAAGGAGCGGTAGTCACACCGGTAATCGGGTCCACTTCTTCTATACCATCAATCTCGTCTCCCCAGAAAGTGACACGAAGCAGAGTGTCTGAGTACGCAAGGAAAATGTCGACCGTGTCTCCTTTGACGCGGAAGTTGCCACGATTCAAATCGATATCATTACGGACATACAGGCTGTCCACAAGACGACGCAGAAAAACATTACGGTCAAGCATCCGTCCCCGTTCAATTTCGATTACATTTTTATAGAAATCCGACGGGTTTCCCATACCGTAAATACAGGAGACTGAGGAAACGACTACCACATCTTTCCGGCCTGAAAGCAGGGAGGAGGTAGCGGCGAGACGTAACTTGTCAATCTCGTCATTGATGGCGAGATCCTTTTCTATATAGGTATCTGAATTTGGCAGATAGGCTTCCGGCTGATAGTAGTCGTAATATGAAACGTAATATTCTACGGCGTTATTGGGGAAAAATCCCTTGAACTCGCTGTATAGCTGCGCAGCCAATGTCTTGTTGTGGCTCAAGATCAACGTAGGCTTGTTGATGTTGGCGATCACATTGGCGATGGTGAACGTTTTTCCCGATCCGGTAACCCCCAATAAAGTCTGTGCGGGAACTCCTTGAAGTACCCCCTCAGTAAGCTGGGCGATCGCTTCTGGTTGATCCCCGGTAGGTTTGTAAGCTGATGTTAGTTCAAAATTCATAGTTAAATCCTAAAAAGTGGAGCAATATTCGGCAAAATAATTGAGATAACAAATCATTTTTCCAAATAAATCCTTTACTTTGCAACATATTAATATCATGAAACAGATTCATACAACTAATAATACCAAGAGAACATGATTTGGAATGAGACCATTGAGTGTATGGACCGCGAAAGTCTTCGCAAGATTCAAAGCATACGACTCAAGAAAATTGTGGATTACGTTTATCACAACACGCCTTTTTACCGGAAGAAAATGCAGGAAATGGGTATCACCCCCGATGATATCAATACGATTGATGATATCGTGAAACTGCCGTTTACCACGAAACATGATTTAAGAGATAATTATCCTTTCGGACTTTGTGCCGTGCCGATGAGCCAGATCGTGCGTATTCATGCCTCTTCCGGAACGACCGGAAAGCCGACGGTAGTGGGATATACCCGCAAAGACCTTTCTTCGTGGGCAGAATGTATATCGCGTGCTTTTACTGCTTATGGAGCAGGACGCTCAGATATATTTCAGGTTTCCTATGGTTACGGACTTTTTACGGGTGGCCTGGGAGCACACGCCGGAGCTGAGAATATTGGTGCTTCTGTGATTCCGATGTCCAGTGGTAATACAGAAAAGCAGATTACATTGATGCATGATTTTGGATCAACGGTTCTTTGCTGTACTCCTTCGTATGCACTGTATCTGGCGGATGCCATTAAAGATTCCGGCTATCCGCGGGAGGAATTCCAACTGAAAGTGGGAGCCTTGGGTGCGGAGCCCTGGACGGAGAATATGCGTCATGAAATCGAAGAAAAACTCGGTATTAAAGCATATGATATCTACGGACTGAGTGAAATTGCCGGACCGGGTGTAGGTTACGAATGTGAATGTCAGCATGGTACGCACTTGAATGAGGATCATTATTTCCCGGAAATTATTGATCCGAATACATTGCAGCCGGTAGAACCCGGACAGACGGGCGAGCTGGTATTTACGCACCTGACGAAGGAAGGAATGCCATTGCTTCGTTATCGTACGCGTGACTTGACGGCCTTGCATTATGATAAATGCTCCTGCGGGCGTACATTGGTTCGTATGGACCGTATCCTGGGACGTAGTGACGATATGCTGATTATCCGTGGTGTCAATGTATTCCCGACTCAGATCGAGTCCGTCATTCTTGAGATGGAAGAATTCGAACCACATTATTTGTTGATAGTGGGGCGTGAAAACAATACCGATACGATGGAACTTCAGGTAGAAGTGCGCCCGGATTTCTATTCGGATGAGATTAACCGTATGCTAGCGTTGAAGAAGAAACTGGCAAGCCGTCTCCAAAGCGTACTTGGACTGGGAGTCAATGTGAAACTGGTAGAACCGCGTAGCATTGAACGCAGCGTGGGCAAAGCTAAACGAGTGATTGATAACAGAAAAATTTAAAATAGGTAATAAGTAATAAGTATTAGGTATTATCGTAGCTGCAACATGGAATCCGTGTGGCTATTACTTATTACTTAATACCTAATACTTAAAACTTTACGATAATGGTAGCAAAACAACTTTCTATCTTTTGGAAAACAAGTCCGGCCGTTTGACGGAAGTGACTGAAGTGCTGGCAAAGAGAACATCAATCTTTCTGCCTTGTGCATCGCTGAAAATGCTGATTTTGGCATTTTGCGTGGAATTGTATCCGATCCGGATAAAGCATATAAAGCATTGAAAGATAATCATTTTGCCGTGAATATAACAGATGTGGTCGGCATTAGCTGTCCGAATGTGCCGGGAGCTCTGGCAAAAGTGCTGGGATTCTTGTCGGCAGAAGGGTCTTTATTGAGTATATGTATTCGTTTGCCAATAATAACGTGGCAAACGTTGTGATTCGTCCTAGTAATATGGATAAATGTATTGAAGTACTGAAAGAAAGAAAGTCGACCTGTTGGCGGCAAGTGATTTGTACAAGCTGTAACCGGACGGCGGACCATAAGCGAACGGTGAACGAAGAACGATAGCGCTGGTATACCAATGACATATAGCGCGCTTGTTGATCGTTCACCGTTTATTATTGACTGTTTATAGCTTCCTGTTCGACGTCGTTTTTCTCTTTCGTCGATGTTTAACGCCTTTTATGTATTAAAAACATAGATTAATTGGTTAATTCCCCGCGAATAAGTAACTTTGCGCAATATTTTTAAAGGATGAAGAAAAATATCATTATAACTTTGCTCGCAGCAGCCTCTCTGACATCGTGTGGGTACAATAAGTTGCTGAAAAGTACCGATTACGAATACAAGTACGAGGCCGCCAAAAACTATTTTGCTAAAGGGCAGTATAACCGCTCAGCTACCTTGCTGAACGATTGATTACAATCCTTAAGGGAACCGATAAAGCGGAGGAGTCTCTGTATATGTTGGGTATGAGTTACTATAATCAGAAAGATTATCAGACAGCTGCCCAGACGTTTATCACCTATTTCAACACTTATCCCCGTGGTACTTTCACTGAACTGGCACGTTTCCATGCAGGTAAATCCCTGTTCCTGGATACTCCGGAACCACGTTTGGATCAATCAAGCACTTATCAGGCTATCCAGCAACTGCAGATGTTTATGGAATATTTCCCGAACAGTACCAAGAAGCAGGAAGCACAAGATATGATTTTTGCTTTGCAGGATAAACTGGTGTTGAAAGAACTCTATTCTGCAAAGTTGTATTATAATCTGGGTAACTATCTGGGTAATAACTATGAATCCTGTGTAATTACAGCTCAGAATGCTCTGAAAGATTATCCTTATACAGATTATCGCGAAGAACTTTCCATATTGATTCTGCGTGCCAGACATGAAATGGCTATTTATAGTGTAGAAGACAAGAAGATGGATCGTTACCGTGAAACGATAGATGAATATTATGCTTTCAAGAATGAGTTTCCGGAAAGTAAATACCTGAAAGAGGCTGAAAAATATTCAATGAGTCACAGAAAGTAATTAAAGACTAAATTTAAATAGATTTATGGACTACAAAAACGAACGCTCCTGCTACGACGGTAACCCGTGACATGATGGAACTCTGTGCTGACACAGGGAATGTTTATGAAACTGTTGCCATTATTGGTAAGCGTGCTAACCAGATTAGTGTGGAAATTAAAAACGATCTTTCTAAGAAATTAGCAGAGTTTGCTTCTTACAACGATAATTTGGAAGAAGTATTCGAGAATAGAGAACAGATCGAAATTTCTCGTTATTATGAGAAATTGCCGAAACCTGACTTGATTGCTACACAGGAATACATCGAAGGGAAAATTTATTATAGAAATCCGGCTAAGGAGAAGAAAAACTTCAGTAATTTATTTTCTAACGAAAGAATTGATAGTCAAGTAGTAAGCGGGAAGCATTTTCCTATTCCTTATTGCTTGGCTATTATTGTTTAACTTAACTACTATAGAATACTTATGATTCAACGAATTCAAAGTTTTTACTTATTGATTGTAACAGGGTTGCTGATTACAGCAATGTGTTTACCGATGGGATATTTTATTGACACTACAGGAGAACATCCTTTTAAAGCACTGGGGATAGACGTGAATGGAATTTTCCAGTCTACTTGGGGATATTTGGTATTCTGATGCTGAGCGCTCTGGTAGCTTTGCGACTATTTTTCTGTATAAGAACCGAATGTTGCAGATTCGTATGTCAATCTTCAATAGCTTGTTGCTGGTGGGCTATTATATTGCCTTCATTGCTTTTTATTTTGCATTGAAGAGCGATGCCAATCTGTTCCGTATTGGTTGGGCGCTTTGCTTACCATTGGTGTCTATCGTTCTGAATGTGCTGGCTATTCGTGCTATCGGACGTGACGAGGTGATGGTAAAGGCTGCAGACAGACTTCGATAAGAATGCGGGAAGCTCTCGCATTAGGAGTTCCTGATAGAATAAAAACAGGCGCGAATTTCGCAGACTCACGGAAATATAAACCGTAGGTTCGAGCGAAATTCGCGCCTGATCTTTTTGGGTACTGTTTTTTATTTCTTTAAATCGAATAGATAAGTGAGCTTCACTGTAATTGTGCCATGAGCCGCACGGGAGAAATAGTCTTTCTTCGTTGTGCTGTAAAAGTCTGACAGAGCAAAATAATAGCGTCCTTCGAGCAGAAAACTACCGACTTTCTTTGTTCTGAATTCTATTCCGCCGCCTCCGGCTATACCATAATCGAATTTGTTTTGGATTTTATCCCCGTAAACAGCTTTTTGTGTGTTTGTCAGGGTATTCATGTCTATATTCTCCATGCTTTCAGATTCACCGATCAGAAGGCCGATCTGAGGACCTGCATTGATAAAGAACTGCAGTCCTTTTTCATTACCGAAAGCCAAGTGTGCGAGGAAGGGAATGTCGAGATAGGTCATCTTTCGGGTGTACTTGCGGGTAGGATCTTCTAAGGTCTGCCCATTTTCATCCATGATTTCGAATAACTCATCCCAGCCGCGCTGTGAGATATTTAACTCTACTTGCGCACCACAGATCATTGCAAAATACTTTTCGGAAATGTAGCGTGCCGTCAAACCTCCGGTAATACCCATCAGTGAGTTCTGTTTGATTTTAGGAGTGAATGAAGCACTGTTTAAGTTGACTCCTCCATTAAATCCGACAGAAAAGTTCTGGCGTGGTTCGCCGATCTGTGCGGTGGCAGGAAGTGCAAGTCCCATCATCAGGGAAGCGGCAATCAGAAGTGATTTTATCTTTGTCATTTTCGTCTTATTCGAAGTCAAGTTTTACTAATTCAAAATTCTTCGTGAAATGGATAAAGAATACTTTCTTATTAATGAATCCTCCCCAGTTGTTGACACGTTCGAATTTGAAGCCTGTCTGTATCGGAGTCAGGTTCATTTTCGGTAAATTGTTTTCCAGTTCCGAGCCATAGCGTGACAAGCCTTTCAGGAAGAAGAAGCCTGTGTCGAAACCAAGCATTCCGTAGCTTGGGAATTTACTCACCAAGTCCTTGCTATACCATTTGTGATAATTGTTGGTGAACTGTATGGCAGCCGGAAACAATGTATTTGTGTAGAATGATGAATAGAAATAGGTGTCCAGTTCAAAGAAACTTTCCAGGTGATCCCGGGTATATGTCTGCCATTCGGGATAACCGAACAGATGAATATTCTGCTCCGGAGTATCTCTGACCAGTAGAATCAGTTGAGGAAGAATCTTGATTAACATGACATTTTTGCCGGAAGTCGGAATGAAAATATTGTCTTTGTCAGAGCGGAGAGCTTCCTTCAGCATATCCTTGGTTGCGTTTTCATTGACGGTTTTCATTGACATTCCCTTGCTCTTCAGCTCTTGTTTCATGCCGCTGATAAACTCGGCTTTTTCTTTATCTTCGCTGGTTGGTTCAATAAAGATGACATGGGCATTGGGGAATTGACGGGTAAAGTGTTCGTATACTTCCGAATATAAATAGGATTGTGGGGTATTAATCTGGTAGATGGCAGGATTATTAAATACTTCTTCCCCTTTCGAAGAGAAAGGAATCACCAGTCGTATATCATTCTTTTCTGCAAAAGTAGATAAAGGTTTGATCTGTTGCTGGTGCATCGGACCGAAAATGACATTCATGTTCTTCATCTCATTTTTCGCCAGAATAGTATTTAATGTAGAAACATCTTTTCCACAGTCATATACATATAGATCAATAGAAGTACCCGTACGTTTCAGGCTGTCTACCGCCATCAGGAAACCTTCGTAGTATTCCACCATACGTTTGTCTTCCTGGAAAGGCAATAGCAGGGCCGCTTTGATAGTAGAGATTGCCTGAGGGGCTTCTTTGCTCTTGCGGAAAAGCTCATTGTTACTGGGTGGGATAGCGTACGGATCCTCTTTGGGAGCCGTCGGTTGCATGGTGGTTGCACTGGGATAGGGGATACAGAGGTATTGTCCCTTTTTCATTCCCTTTTTCAGTTCGGGATTGGCTGCAATCAATTCCTGTTCGCTGATTCCATATTCGCGGCTTACACTGAATACGGTTTCTTTGCGTTTTACCTTATGCATATCTTTGCATCTGGATTGTACAGGCCCCTGTATAGCGGGTTTTTCAGCCGGTGCTTGTGCAGTTTCCGTTTCCTGCTCTTGTTCCAACGGAATGAGAATAACCTGACCGATACGGAAGTTTTCGGCGCTCAATCCCGGATTGGCTTCACAAATGGCTTTTGCAGATATATTATAAATGGTAGTCAGTTTGTATAAAGTTTCTCCGGCTTGAATCGTATGGAATGTTTCCCCTTTTTGGCTTTCTTTTCCTTTAGGGATTTTTATAGCTTGCCCGGCATAAATTTTCTCATCACATCCGGGATTCAGACGTATGATGTCGTTTGTTGTGACATTATACATCTTGGCAATGGAGTATAAACTCTGTCCTTTTTCGATGGTATGCAAGAAATAAGATTGGTTCTCTTGTGCATAACTAATAGCGTATGAGGCGCTTATAAAAAGCAAAAATAAGAATATTCGGCTTATCGGTTTCATCAATTTATAACTATTGGTTCTTGAAATCAAGGAACAAAGGTACGAATAATGCCCTATATCTTCATAAGATTTGAGTTAAGAAAATAATATTGTGCTTTTTTAGGAGCATATTTCAGTCGGAAACATTAATTTTGTACCGTTTATGAAGGATATGAATATGCAAGAAACAGAATATATTAATGTGTATGGTGCCCGTGTGCACAATTTGAAAGATATTGATGCTGAAATTCCCCGTAACAGTTTGACAGTGATTACCGGATTGAGTGGTAGTGGTAAATCTTCCTTGGCTTTCGATACGATATTTGCCGAGGGACAGCGCCGCTATATCGAGACTTTTTCGGCCTATGCCCGCAACTTTTTGGGGAATCTGGAACGTCCGGATGTCGATAAAATAACAGGGCTGAGTCCGGTTATCTCTATCGAACAGAAAACTACGAATAAAAATCCCCGTTCTACCGTGGGAACAACAACGGAAATATACGATTATCTTCGTCTGCTCTATGCTCGTGCAGGTATTGCTTATTCGTACCTGTCAGGGGAGGAGATGGTGAAATATACGGAAGAACAGATTCTGGATTTAATCCTGAAAGATTATAAAGGAAAGAAAATATACTTGCTCGCACCCTTGGTTCGTTCGCGTAAGGGACATTACAAAGAACTCTTCGAACAGGTGCGAAAGAAAGGATATCTCTATGTACGGATAGACGGCGAACTGCGTGAAGTGACGCACGGCATGAAACTCGACCGTTACAAGAATCATGATATTGAGGTAGTCATTGATAAACTGATAGTAGCCGAGAAAGATGATAAACGCATGAAACAGAGCGTGGCAACTGCTATGCGCCAAGGTGATGGTTTATTGATGATTCTTGATGCGCAGACAGAAAGTGTCCGTCATTACAGTAAACGCCTGATGTGTCCGGTTACCGGACTGTCTTATCGGGAACCGGCTCCTCATAACTTCTCGTTCAACTCTCCACAGGGAGCGTGCCCGAAATGTAAAGGATTAGGCGTGGTCAATCAGATTGATGTCGATAAAGTGATTCCCGACCGTGAACTTTCCATCTATGAAGGAGCGATAGCACCTTTGGGAAAATACAAGAATGCCATGATTTTCTGGCAGATCGGTGCTTTGCTGGAGAAGTATGAAGCCACTTTAAAAACTCCGGTGAAGGAATTGTCGGATGATGCGGTTGAAGAAATATTATATGGTTCGGATGACCGGATCAAGATCAAGAGTTCGCTGATAGGAACTTCTTCTGATTACTTTGTAACCTATGAAGGAGTCGTAAAATATATCCAGATGCTTCAGGAAAAGGATGCTTCTGCTACCGCGCAGAAGTGGGCGGAGCAGTTTGCCCGTACCACTGTTTGTCCGGAATGTAAAGGTGCCCGGTTGAATAAAGAAGCATTGCACTTCCGTATTCATGACAAGAACATCAATGACTTGGCCAATATGGACATCAATGAGCTATATGACTGGTTGATGAACGTAGATCAATTTCTGTCCGATAAACAAAAGAAAATCGCAGCCGAGATTCTGAAAGAAATTCGTACGCGTTTGAAATTCTTGTTGGATGTAGGATTGGATTATTTGGCATTGAACCGTAGCTCGGTCAGCCTGTCCGGTGGTGAAAGTCAGCGTATTCGTCTGGCTACACAGATCGGCTCGCAATTGGTGAATGTGCTTTATATTCTGGATGAACCGAGTATCGGGTTGCACCAGCGTGACAATCTGCGTTTGATCCGCTCGTTGAAAGAGCTTCGTGATATGGGAAACTCGGTTATCGTTGTTGAACACGATAAAGATATGATGCTGGCTGCCGATTATGTGATTGATATGGGGCCTAAAGCCGGTCGTCTGGGTGGGGAGGTAGTCTTCTCGGGAACCCCGTCAGAAATGCTTCAAACCGAAACGATGACTTCGCAGTATCTGAACGGAGAGATGAAAATAGAAGTACCCGCCAAGCGAAGAAAAGGAAATGGAAAATCTATCTGGCTGAAAGGAGCGAAGGGAAATAATCTGAAAAATGTAGATGTTGAATTTCCGTTAGGGAAGTTGATTTGTGTGACCGGAGTATCCGGAAGTGGTAAATCGACGTTGATTAATGAGACTTTGCAGCCGATTCTTTCACAGAAATTCTATCGCTCTTTGCAGGATCCTTTGGAATACGATTCTATAGAGGGACTGGAAAACATAGATAAGGTAGTGGACGTGGATCAATCTCCGATTGGTCGTACCCCCCGTTCCAATCCGGCCACTTATACAGGTGTATTTTCTGATATCCGTAACTTGTTCGTAAGCCTTCCGGAAGCTAAGATTCGCGGTTACAAGCCCGGACGCTTCTCTTTTAATGTATCGGGCGGTCGTTGTGAAGCCTGTACCGGAAATGGATACAAGACGATTGAAATGAACTTCTTGCCGGATGTGTATGTGCCTTGTGAGGTTTGCCACGGCAAGCGGTATAATCGCGAAACGCTTGAAGTACGTTTCAAAGGAAAGTCTATTGCTGATGTGCTTGATATGACTATAAACCGTGCTGTCGAATTCTTTGAGAATGTGCCGCAGATTCTGAATAAGATAAAAGTCTTGCAGGATGTTGGTTTGGGCTATATTAAATTAGGGAGTCATCTACTACCCTTTCTGGTGGAGAGAGCCAGCGTGTGAAACTAGCAACAGAATTGTCCAAGCGAGATACCGGTAAAACACTTTACATTCTCGATGAACCGACTACCGGACTTCACTTTGAGGATATCCGTGTATTGATGGGGGTACTTAATAAGCTGGTGGACAAAGGTAATACCGTCATTGTAATCGAACATAACCTGGACGTTATCAAGATGGCGGATTATATCATAGACATGGGACCTGAAGGTGGTAAGGGCGGGGGAGTACTCCTAGCTACGGAACACCGGAAGAGGTTGCGAAGAGACAGAATGGTTATACTCCTAAGTTTCTTCGCGAGGAATTAGGACTTTAATATTGAAGTATAAGTGTCGGCTTACTAAAAAGAAACAACAAGATGAAAATCAATAAAACGAATGCGGCGCGTTTGCTGGATAAAGCTAAAATAGCGTATGAACTGATTCCTTATGAAGTTGACGAAAACGATCTGAGTGCCATTCATGTAGCTGCCAGCTTAGGCGAGAATATAGAACAGGTATTTAAGACACTGGTTCTTCACGGTGACAAAAGCGGTTATTTTGTTTGCGTCATTCCGGGTGAGCACGAAGTCGATCTGAAGCTGGCAGCAAAGGCTTCCGGCAATAAAAAGTGTGATCTGATACCGGTGAAAGAACTTCTTCCGCTGACGGGATATATCCGGGGCGGCTGTTCGCCTATTGGCATGAAGAAACATTTTCCTACTTATATTCATGAAACCTGCCGGCAATTTCCGTATATTTATGTAAGTGCCGGTGTACGGGGGCTGCAGATAAAGCTTGCGCCGGGTGATTTAATCCGCGAATCGAGGGCAGAAATTTGCCGTTTATTTGAGGAATAAATCCAAAAAAGTATATATTTGCAGAATATATGTCATTAGAAAAATTATCAATCATTAATTAATAAATTTATATTCTATGTTTAACAAACACCCTAAAGGACTGATAGCAGCCGCTTTAGCCAATCTAGGTGAGCGTTTTGGCTTTTATACTATGATGGCTATCCTTGTGCTTTTCTTGCAAGCCAAGTTTGGAATGAATGGAAAAGAAGCAGGATTTATTTACTCAACTTTTTATTTTTCTATTTATATTTTGGCGTTGGTCGGAGGTATTATTGCCGATAAAACGAGGAACTACAAAGGAACTATTTTCACAGGAATTGTGTTAATGGCAGTTGGTTATTTATTATTGGCTATTCCATCTAAGACTCCGGTAGACAATCAGACCTTTTATCTGGTCATTACTTGCGCTAGTTTGTTTGTTATTGCATTTGGAAACGGATTATTTAAAGGAAATTTGCAGGCATTGGTAGGGACAGATGTACGATAATCCTCAATATGCCAACATGCGTGACTCCGGTTTCTCTTTATTTTATATGTTTATTAATATCGGTGCTATTTTTGCTCCGTTTGCAGCTGTAGGCGTGCGTAACTGGTGGTTATCTACTTTCGGTTATAATTATGATGCTGATCTTCCTGCTTTGTGCCATGGTCAATTAGCAGGTACTTTGTCGCCTGAAGCTACTGAAACTTATCATACGTTGGTAGAGAAAGCTTCCAACGCTCCGGTGCAGGATTATACAGCTTTTGCATCCGATTACCTGAACGTCTTTACTACAGGTTTCCATTATGCATTTGGAGTGGCTATCATTGCTATGGTCATTTCTTTGACTATCTATTTGCTGAATAAGAGAAACTTCCCCGATCCCAGCAAGAAGACCGTTGCTTCTTCAGCATCTTCTACAGTTGTAGAAATGAGTATTCAGGAAGTGAAACAACGTATGTATGCCCTGTTCGCAGTGTTCGGAGTTGTTATCTTCTTCTGGTTCTCTTTCCATCAGAATGGTTTGACTTTGACATACTTTGCAAAGGAATACACTGACCTTAACTTGTTTGGTATGCCTATTTCCGCTGAGTTGTTCCAGTCGTTGAATCCGTTCTTTGTTGTTTTCCTGACTCCTGTGATTATGGCAATCTTTGCCAGCCAGCGCAGACGTGGAAAAGAGCCTTCTACTCCTAAAAAGATTGCAATTGGTATGGGTATTGCCGCATTGGCCTTTATCGTAATGGCTGTCGGTTCTTATTTTGCCAATCTGCCTTTGCACAAGGATATTATCGCTGTAGGAACTTCACCGGTCAAAGTGACTCCGTTCTTGTTGATGCTGACTTATCTGATTTTGACAGTAGCTGAGTTGTATATTTCTCCGTTGGGAATTTCATTTGTGTCAAAGTAGCTCCTCCGAAATACCAGGGTATTATGCAGGGAGGATGGTTAGGTGCGACTGCACTTGGCAATCAGCTGTTGGTGATCGGTGCTATTTTGTATGAATCCATTCCTATCTGGATGACATGGACAGTATTTGTGGTAGCTTGTACTATTTCAATGTTTACCATGATCTTCATGCTGAAATGGCTGGAACGCGTAGCGAAATAAGCCCGCTTGGTAATAAATAAACGAATGCCCCGGAACATTGATTGAGTAACAATCTGTTCCGGGGCATTTTGTATATGGTTACCTTACTTTTCAGATATCCAGTCCCATGATATAATCATTCATATAGTACCCGTTGCCAATCGGAAAATCCCCTTCCCGCAATTTTCTCATACCCATCCGTTCATAGAACAGTAAAGCCTTGTTGTTACGGTTCACGTTAAGCTCCATTAAGCAAGGTTCCGGATGCACCTCCTTGATATATCTGACAGCCTCTCTGAATAAAAAACTACCGCAGTGTGCGCCTTGAAAATGGGGGAGGACATAGATTTTCTGCAGATGGAATACATTCTCTTCCTGTTGCTGTACGGAGACATAGCCACAGGGCTCATCTCCTTCATATGCGATAAAATAAACATGACCTTCTTCTTCCATTTGTTTCCGGATATTTTCGGGAGAGTACATCCAGTCCATCATATAGTCCAGTTGTCCGGGAGATAAGATCTCTTGGTAAGTGGCGGGAAATACTTCACCGGCCATTTGGTTGATCAGACCGCAATCATCTATCCTTGCTTTTCGAATAGTAAACATACGTATTTTCTTTTTTGTGGTTTTATGAGCTGCAAATATAGCTATTATTTCTTTTTATAATAAGGAGAAAACTTCTTAATGATTTAATTATTATTAAATTATAGTACTTTGTAATGCAAGGTACTAGAGTAATGCATATATTTGTCCTGTCAAAAAGAAAAATAACAATGAATGTAGACAATGTAAAATCTCAGATGAGAAAAGGCATGTTGGAGTATTGCATCATGCTTTTACTGCACAAAGAGCCGGCTTATGCTTCTGATATTATTCAGAAGTTGAAAGAGGCACAGCTGATTGTGGTGGAAGGTACCTTGTATCCATTGCTGACACGTTTGAAGAATGACGATTTGTTGAGTTATGAATGGGTAGAATCCACGCAGGGACCTCCTCGCAAGTACTATAAGCTCACAGAAAAAGGAGAGGCTTTTTTAGGCGAGCTTGAGATATCCTGGAAGGAACTGAACGAAACCGTGAATCATATTGCTAGTAGATAATTCGATAAAGAAGAAATAATAATGAAAAAAACATTGACTGTAAATTTGGGAGGAACTGTCTATCATATAGATGATGATGCCTACCGCTTGCTGGACGACTATCTGGCCAACCTGAAACATTTTTTTCGCAAACAGGAGGGGGCGGAAGAGATTGTGAATGATATCGAGATTCGTATTGCCGAGCTGTTTGCCGAGAAAGTGTCCGCAGGGAAGCAAGTCATTACCATTGCCGATGTGGAAGAAATAATTGCCCGGGTAGGCAAGCCGGAAGATTTTGGTGTATCTGATGACGAATCCGAACCGCATAAGAAGGAACAGACAGCTTCTTCCGGTCAGGGATATACACGGACCACTACAGCCCGTCGCCTGTTCCGTGATCCGGATAATAAGTTGCTTGGAGGAGTAGCTTCCGGACTGGCTGCTTATTTTGACTGGGATATCACGCTGGTGCGTATCCTGATGATCGTATTATTGTTTGTTCCCTATTGCCCGATGATTATCCTTTATATTATAGGATGGATTATCATTCCCGAAGCACGTACGGCAGCAGAGAAGCTGAGTATGCGTGGCGAAGCGGTAACCATAGAAAATATAGGCAAAACGGTGACGGACGGATTTGAACGGGTTGCCGATGGGGTCAATAACTTTGTGAACTCGGACAAACCGCGTACCTTTCTGCAAAGTAGTAGAGATGTATTTGTCACGATCGCCGCTATCATTCTTAAGATATTCCTGGTAGCTCTTGTCATCATTTGCTGTCCGGTATTGTTCGTGCTCGCTGTGGTGATAGTAGCTCTTGTATTTGCGGTGATTGCTGCGCTCGTTGGCGGCGGAGCTCTGCTTTATGAAATGCTTCCGGCTATTGACTGGACGCCCATAGCTACCATATCTCCTGTGATGACATTGCTTGGCACCATTTCAGGAATTGCACTCATTGCCATTCCATTAGGAGCTTTTCTGTACACTATAATGCGTCAGTTGTTTCATTGGTCACCGATGGGGACCGGCTTGAAATGGTCTCTGTTTATCCTATGGGTATTGGGACTGGTCATCGTGATTATCAATTTGTCAGCTCTCGGATGGCAGCTGCCGTTGTATAGACTGCATTGCTTTTAATGTAAGATCGTTCTATTAAAAAAGAATAATATTTATTCTTTTTCTGAGAAATGTACTCCGATAGTGTGTCCGGGGTACATTTTTTGTTTGTCCCTCTTTGTAAATCAAGATTTTTAATTAAGTTTGTGAGGACTTATTCAATAGATAAAGAAAATGGGTGAACATATATGTTTCAGGAGAAACGAACGTTTGGCTACCGTCAATCCTTATTGGAGAGGAAATCCGATGGTACGCGGACGTTTTTTTAACAGGCAGCACCGTTTCCGCCCCGGTATGGGAAGTGTGTTGAAATGGCGGTTGTCCCCCAATCCTCAGCGGAAAGAAAAGAAAACGGTGAAGTGGGACCCAAAAGTCTGTTATCTTCGTTCGCTGGATGCTGTGGTGGGAGATTCTTTAATATGGCTGGGACATAATTCCTTCTTCCTTCAGTTGGCAGGCAAAAGAATCATGTTCGATCCGGTTTTCGGAAACATCCCTTTTGTGAAAAGACAGAGTGAGTTTCCTGCCAATCCCGACATTTTTACAGAAATTGATTACCTGCTTATCAGCCATGACCATTTTGATCATTTGGACAAGCAAAGTATCACCCGTTTGCTGAATAATAATCCGCAGATGAAACTGTTTTGCGGTTTGGGAACCGGAGAACTGATAAAGAGCTGGTTTCCGGAAATGAGAGTGATCGAGGCCGGCTGGTATCAGCAACTGGAAGATGAAGGGCTGAAAATAACTTTCTTGCCGGCACAGCATTGGAGCAAACGCTCCGTACGTGATGGAGGGCAGCGATTGTGGGGAGCTTTCATGCTACAGGGGAATGGTGTTTCTCTCTATTATAGCGGAGACACAGGGTATTCTACCCATTTTAGGGAAATCCCGGATCTGTTCGGAGCTCCGGACTATGCCTTGTTGGGTATCGGTGCATATAAACCCCGTTGGTTCATGCGTCCCAATCATATTTCCCCTTATGAATCACTGACTGCCTCCGAAGAGATGCATGCAGGAATAACCATTCCGATGCACTACGGTACATTTGATTTGTCTGATGAACCCTTGCATGATCCGCCTAAAGTATTTGCGGCAGAAGCAAAGAAAAGAAAGATTCGTGTAGAAATCCCTTATCTGGGAGAAATCGTAAAACTGAGTAAAAGAAAGTAATTATAAAATAAACTGAGAGATGAAGAAGTTAGAAGTAAAAGACCTGAAAGAAAATTTCTTTGAGGCGATTGGCAAAGAATGGATGTTGGTTACTGCTGGCACCAAAGAGAAATTTAATACAATGACTGCCAGTTGGGGTGGTATTGGCTGGCTTTGGAATAAGCCCGTTGCTTTTGTTTTTGTCCGCCCCGAACGATATACGTATGAGTTCATCGAGAAAAGTGATTATCTGACACTTTCTTTTTTGGGCGAAGCAAATAAGAAGATTCATGCAGTTTGTGGCTCAAAGTCCGGTCGTGATACGGATAAGGTGAAAGCAACCGGGTTAAAGCCGGTCTTCACAGAACAGGGGAATGTGCTTTTCGAACAGGCCCGCCTGAGTCTGGAAGGAAGAAAACTGTATGCGGATAACATTAAACCTGAATGTTTCCTGGATAAAGAGTCCTTGGAAAAATGGTATGACGATGCTCATGGAGGTTTTCATAAAATGTATATAGTAGAAATCGAAAATATTTGGGAGGGAGATTAATTCTCCCTTTTTTTATTTTTTATCGGTAAAGCTTTGATAAGTGATATAAATATTATACATTTGCCCTAAACTAAACTATTGTAACACAACTAAAACTAAGCGTTATGAAAACAAAAATGTTCTTTCTTGCAGGTATCTGTGCTGCACTCGCAGCTTGTAGTAGTGATTCGGATGATGTGTCTTCTTCTCCATCCAATACTCCGGCGATATTAGAGGTTGTTTCCTATAAGTTTGTGCAGGAGGAAACGGATGTAGTAGAGCGGGTTGAATATCCTGTAGTAGTCTTGCAACATAAAGTAAATGATAAAGATGAACCTCTTCCAATGATATATGCATGGGATGTGGAAGAGGAAGAGAACTCTTTATTTGTATTGACTGAAGGTTCTTTGCCTGTTAATGCTGAAAATTTGGCGGATTTGAAGATTCCTGTTCCTTTCATTGATGCTGGAGGTAAGCTTTTTATAGACGGAACGGGTGCGAAGACTCCGTTGATTTTTGGAGAAACATTAAAAGTAAAGAATGGATCACGTTCTATTGGAAATGTAAAGTATAAGATACCTCCCTATTCAACTTATGAGTTAACAAAACAAGAATGTGGATATCGATGTACCTTAACTTTTTATTTGGTACTGAAGGCCGTAAATAAAGGGGAAGAATACCATTTAAAAGGCAGATGGACTGGAGAACAATTAAGGGAGCAAAAAATGGGATTAATTGATTTATCAGACGAAAAAGGTGCTGAAAAAACTGTTTTAATGGAGGCTCCGATTGAGCTATTTGAAAAGGATTATGAAACAGGTCTAGATTGAATCATAGACCTTATCTAAGTATATAGTAGCAATCGAAAATATATATCATGAGTAAAGTCTAGCGGATTTTAGATGTAATGCAGAAGGCTCTGAACTCAATTTGATTTGAGAACAGAGCCTTCATTATTTGTCTTATATCAAAGATTTATTTTGCAGGAGCCTTCAGCCATTTATCCAGCCACTCAAAGAAAGTGCGTTGCCACAAGACACCATTCTGCGGTTTCAGTACCCAGTGGTTCTCGTCCGGATAAATTAGCAACTCTGCAGGTACACCACGCATTACAGCGGCATCAAATGCGGCCATAGCCTGGTTAGCCAAAATACGGAAATCTTTTTCTCCATGAATACAGAGAATCGGAGTATCCCATTTTTCCACAAAGAGGTGAGGGGAGTTGGCGAAAGTACGTTGTGCTATCGGATTCTGTTTTTCCCAGTACGCGCCGCCCATATCCCAGTTGGCAAACCATTTCTCTTCTGTTTCCAGATACTGCATTTCCATATTGAAGATTCCGTCATGAGCGATAAATGCCTTGAAACGTTTGTCGTGATGACCGGCTAACCAATATACGGAGAATCCTCCGAAACTAGCGCCCACACATCCCAGACGATCTTTATCTACATACGATTCTTTTGCCATCTCGTCGATAGCAGTGAAATAGTCTTTCATACACTGACCACCATAATCACCACTGATCTGTTCGTTCCATTCCACCCGAATCCCGGTAATCCGCGACGGTTCCGGGGCTACAATGATATAGTCGTTGGCAGCCATAATCTGGAAGTTCCAGCGATAAGACCAGAACTGGCTTACCGGACTTTGAGGACCACCTTCACAGAACAGCAATGTCGGATATTTCTTGTTCGGATCGAACTGGGGAGGATAGATCACCCATGTCAACATATCCTTGCCATCCGTCGTTTTCATCCAGCGACCTTCTACCTTGCCCATTTCCAGCTGATCATAAATCTCCTTGTTCTCCTGTGTCAGTTGAGTGGCAGAACCATCCAATGCTACCGCATAGATCTCATCACCCATACTCATTGAGTGGCGTTTGGCAATCAGTTTGTCACCGAAGAGTGCTACCCCTTCATAATCATACATACCCGAAGTAATCGCCTTTACAGAATCATTCGTCAGGTCAAGAGAATAAATCTGAGTTTCTCCGTGCCATACACCTGTAAAATATATGGTCTTGGCATCGTTGCCCCAGACAAACGCATCCACATTAGACTCAAATGCTTTGCTGACAAAACGCTTCTCTCCGGTTTCCAGATTCATGATAAACAAACGGTTCAGATCAGCTTCGTATCCATCGCGCTCCATGCTTTGCCATGCAATGTACTTGCCATCCGGAGAGTATTGCGGATTGGTGTCATACCCCTTGTTTTCTTCGGTGATATTATCCGTTTTCTTTGTATTCAGATCATACACATAAATATCCGAATTGGTAGAAACAGCATATTCCAGCCCTGTTTTCTTGCGACAGGTATAAGCCACTTTGTCCGAAGTCGTATTCCAAGCCAGCTGCTCAATGCCGCCCCAAGGTTTCATCGGACTTTCGTATGGTTCTCCTTCCAGTATATCCACGATATTGGAAATACCGTTACCGTCAAAGTCTGCCACGAAAGGATGCGGAGCAGTTGTCACCCATTCATCCCAGTGCTTATACATCAGGTCGGTGACAATAATACCTGTAGCTTTCGGCAGATCCGGATATTTATCGGCAGTGCTTTCTTTGGTTTTCACTTGCGAGATGAACAGCAGTTTCTTGCCGTCCGGTGAGATAGAATAACCCTCGATGTCACCGTCGTAGTTGGTCAGTTGTTTACGGCCGCTACCGTCCGGATTCATTTCGTATAGTTGGCTGCTTCCGTTGTCGTTGCTCAGGAAAGCCAGCTTCGTTCCTCCTTTTATCCAGGTCACCTCATTCTCCTGATAAGGAGTGCGGGTGATTTGCCGGTTATCGCTGCCGTCCGCGTTCATGACGAAAACTTCGCGATTACTCTTGTTCTCCGGTACACTGTAGTATGCTACCGTATACGCAATTTTCTTTCCGTCGGGCGATACCGCCAGTCCTCCGATACGTCCCATTGCCCAAAGGGCTTCAGGCGTCATACGCTTCCCTTCGATCTTAATATCGGATTTTTCGATAAGCACCTGATCCGTTTTGCCCGCGTCTTTTGTTCCGCCGCAGGCAGCTAACAACATTGCTGCCGACATCATAAATAGATTTGCTTGTCTCATATTTTATAAAATGTTTATTTTCTTGCGAAGATAATGAAAAGGATTTAAATCTGCTTTTTCTGCCAGTTTCCTTTCTTCATATACCAGTAGCAGAAGAGGAGGATAAAGATTCCATACACACTTTCTGTTGTCCAGGCAAACGCAATGTCCATTTTAAGGTAAAGAATAAAATAAGTAGCGTAAGCTACATAAATTGTCAGTACACAAAGTTCCATGGCCAGTGCCGTGCGTGTGTTACCTGTTCCCGATACCGACTGGAAATACACATTGGCTGGTACCAGCACTACGTAGGCTGCGCATAACACCCATAAAGAAGGGATGGACGCATCCCTCAAATCGGGCATATCCGTGTATATGCGCAGAATCAGGTCGGGAAACAGACAGAAGAATATCAATATCGGCAGTACGAACACATATCCGATACGGATGTGCTGATTGATGGTTCCCCGTACACAATCTTTTTCGCCCGCACCGATAAGGTTGCTGACCAGAGATCCGCAGGTTGCAGCAAAAGCCATGGCGATCATAAACGGGATACCCGACACATTCCGGATAATGTTCGCGATAGCCAATGACCGTTCTCCCAGGTGTTCCACGAACAGGAAGAACATAAACCAGGTAGACAAAGAAACGAAGTTCTGAATCATTGTCCACACGGAGACATTGAGAATCCGCTTCAATGTCCGGCTTTGGAATTTCGGCAGGATATTCAGCGCATACTTCTTGCAGTCGATCCGCTTCCAGGTATAGATGATAAAGAAAATCACCGATACCAGCTCGGCGAGGGATGAACCGATGGCTGCACCGGCAATGCCCAGTTGCGGGAAACCGAACTTACCGAAAATCAGAATATAGTTGAATACCACGTTAGAAAGCACCATCACGATGGAGTTCAGCGTCAGCGTCTTGGTCTGTGTCGTACCGACAAAGAAGGCGCGGAACATCACTCCGACAAATGAGAAAAAGAACCCGTACACCCGCCAATGAATATAACTTTCTGCTGCATCATAAATGTGAGGGGACGAAATGATATTCTTTAAAATAAATGGCGAGAATACGATGGAAAGTGTAAACAGAATCGCAGCTACCACTACCAGGAAATAAATCCCCTGATAGAAAATCGGTCCGATTTCCTTGTAGTTTCCTTCCCCGTTGCGACGGGCGATCAATATCTGTGCTCCTACGCTGAATCCGAATGCCATCATGAAAATAGCCAGGTAGTAAACCCCGGCGATGGCGGATGCCCCTAATTCAATTTCCCCGACACGTCCAAGAAAGGCAGTGTCCGTCATGCCGATCAGCTGCTCCATAATCAGGCTGATCAGAATAGGGTAGGCGATCGTCCAGATTTGTTTATAAGTATATTTTGTCTTCATATTAAGTTTGTTTTTTAGAGAAAGAAAGCCGGACAAACCCCTTTCGGTTGCCCGGCTTTCTCAGAATATATCTTCGGATAATTTCTTATCGTTTATTCTGTTTTTGCTGCTGTAACTGTTCCTGTTGCTTTTGCATAGCTTCCAGGCGTGCAGCAAATCCGGTCTTTTTCATTTGTTTCGGGTCTTTTTTCTTAGCTTCCAGAATAGCCAGTAATTTTGTTTCGTCTGTAGTTTTACGCAACAAAATCATGGTTCCTACACTAATCAGTGTTGACACGAAATAATAATAGTTCAATCCCGAAGGATAGTCGTTCAGTACGAACAGGAACATAATCGGCATCAGATACATCATCCATTTCATCGCAGCCATTTGCGGTTGTGCTCCTGTATCCTGCATCGTCATTGTATACTTTGTGTTCAGGATGTTGGTTACCGTCATCAGCAAGCAGAACAAGCTGAGATGGTTGCCCAGGAACGGGATATGGAACGGGAATGTGATGAACGCGTCGTAAGTGGACAAGTCGTCCGCCCACAAGCTCTGCTGACGTAACTCGATAGCGCTCGGTACGAACATGAACAATGCCATCAAGATCGGGAACTGCAATAACATTGGCAGACAACCGCCCATCGGGCTCACGCCATACTGGCTGTAAAGGCTCATCACCTCCTGCTGTTTCTTCATCGCATCTTCCTGCTTCGGATACTTCTTGTTGATCTCGTCGATTTTCGGTTTCAATACACGCATCTTGGCAGAAGACATGTATGTTTTCCAGGTAGCAGGGTAAACTACCACCTTCACCATAATTGTCAGAATCAACAGTACGATACCCATGCTCAAGCCCCAGCCCGACAGCCAGTCGAATACGTTGATCGTGATAAACTGGTTGATCCAGCGGATTAACGGCCAGCCAGATATACCAGTCTGTTAAGTTCCCATTTCTCTGTACGTCCTTTGTCCAGTGCCTTCAAGGTCTTGAAATGGTTCGGGCCAAAGTAGAAGTACATTTCTGTCGGTTGTTTTCCGCTCGGATCGAAGAAGGTACTCATTTCTGCAGAATAATCCTTGATATATCCGCTTCCTTGTTGTTCCATTCTTGACTTCACAGAAACCTTGTTGAAGTCCTGGTCTGCAATGAATACAGAAGAGAAGAACTGGTTTTTGAATGCTACCCAGTCTATCGCTGTATTGCCCAGATCCTTTTCGTCATCCTTGGCAGCCGACAGATTATCTACATTGTCACCTTTTACCTTATAAGTCAGCTCTGAGAGGCGGTTTTCGTAAGTGAATCCCTTTTCCAGCTGGCGTGCACGCTGTGTCCAGTCGATGTCTACATACTCCGTACTGGCCAGTTTGCCTTCCATGCCTGTTGCTTTGATTTCAAAGTTCATCAGGTAGCTGTTCGGTTTCAGCGTATAGATAAAATCGATGTAGCTGGCGTTGTCCGCAGCCAGACGCATAGTTACGCTGCTGTCTGTCTTATTGACAGCTTCGAAGTAATAGTCCTTTGTCTGGATGGCTCCTTGCTTGTTGTAGAAGTTGAAACTCATGGTAGCATCATCACCGTCGAACAGTACGACAGGGTTTGTCTTGTCCTGTCCTTTGTATTCTTTCAGCATAGCCGAATATACCCGTCCGCCTTTCGTAGTGAAAGTGATTTCCGCTACGCTGTTCTGGATGCTTACTTTGGAATCAGTTCCATGCATCGCGTTGAAAAACAGGGCAGAAGAATCTGCTGCCGCCGCTGCACCTTTGTTTTCATTGGCGAGTGCGGCTTCTGTTTTTGCTTTCAGCGCTTCCTGCTGCTGTTGCACCACGGCAATAGAATCGTAGTATTTCTTCTGCGCAGCTATCTGCTCCTCGCTTGGACGGCTCAGATAACTGAATCCTACCAATAATATACCTATTAAAACGAGACCTGTAATGGTGTTTTTATCCATTCCTATTAATTATGAATTATAAATTTTTGAATAATAAATTGTCAATTGCCAACTGTCAATTGTCAATTCTTCTCGTTCTCGATGGCTGCCTTCACGAAAGCCACAAACAACGGATGCGGGTTCAATACCGTACTGCTGTATTCCGGATGGAACTGAGTGCCGATAAACCACTTCAATGCCGGGATCTCAACGATTTCCACCAGATCCGATTCGGGGTTGATACCCACGCATTTCATACCGGCAGCTTCGTATTGAGCCTTATAGTCATTGTTGAACTCATAGCGATGGCGGTGACGTTCCTGAATATGTTCTTCACCATAAGCAAGGTATGCTTTTGATCCTTTCTGAAGCACACATTCGTAAGCGCCCAGACGCATCGTACCTCCCATATTGGTGATCGCTTTCTGTTCCTCCATGATGTCGATCACGTTGTGCGGAGTCTTTTCATCCATTTCGCGTGAGTCGGCATCGGCATATCCCAATACATTGCGGGCAAATTCGATAGCGATACATTGCATACCCAGACAGATACCGAAGGTCGGTATATCATGTGTACGTGTATATTTGATGGCAACGAACTTACCGTCGATACCACGCTGACCGAATCCCGGACCGATCATCACGCCTGCCATGCCTTTCAAGGCTTCGGCTACGTTCTCATCTGTCAGTTTTTCGCTGTTCACAAAGTGAACCTCCACTTTGCGGTCGTTGTAAGTACCTGCCTGTGACAATGCTTCACGGATTGACTTGTAAGCATCCTGCAAGTCATATTTACCTACCAATGCGATGTTGATGGGTTCTTTCGTTTCAGCAGCATGACGGCGTTCCAGGAATTTACGCCACGGACCTAGTCCCGGAGTTTCTCCTACGGGCAGCCCCATCTTTTCAAGGATTGTGCTGTCCAGTCCCTGTGCCTGCATCAGGAGAGGTACTTCATAAATTGTTTCTGCGTCGATAGACTGCACGACAGCCTTGTCATCCACATTACAGAATTGAGCTACTTTTTTGCGGAGTCCGTCGCTCAGCGGGTGTTCGGCACGAAGCACCAATACGTCCGGCTGAATACCTACGCTCTGGAGTTCCTTGACAGAATGCTGTGTCGGTTTGGTTTTCAGCTCTCCGGCAGCGGCAAGATAAGGCACATATGTCAGGTGTACGCAAAGAGCGTTCTTACCCAACTCCCATTTCAACTGGCGGATACTTTCGAGGTAGGGGAGTGATTCGATATCACCTACCGTACCACCGATTTCGGTAATTACAAAATCGAACTTGTATTTGTTACCGAGCAATTTTACGTTCCGTTTGATTTCATCCGTGATATGAGGAATCACCTGAATCGTCTTACCCAGATAGTCTCCACGGCGTTCTTTGTCAATAACACTTTTGTAGATACGTCCCGTAGTGATGTTGTTAGCCTTTGTAGTCTGAATACCCAGGAAACGTTCGTAGTGTCCCAGGTCAAGATCGGCTTCATGGCCGTCTACGGTCACATAGCATTCTCCATGCTCATAAGGATTCAATGTTCCCGGGTCGATGTTGATATACGGGTCAAACTTCTGGATGGTTACATTGTAACCTCTTGCTTGCAGCAATTTACCGATGGAGGATGAGATGATCCCTTTTCCTAAAGAAGAGGCAACACCACCGGTGACGAAAATATACTTTGTTTCTCCCACAGCTATAACTGTTTTAATTATTTTTACTTAGTAGTTTCTTACGAACTTAAAAAGCGCAAAATTATAAAAAAAAGGGGAAGAATGCAGACTTTCCCCTCTACAATTTTATTAAAAAATGCAATTTTGAAAGATTCCTATGTTTTCTAAACAAAATAATGTAGATTTGCACCAAATTAGGAATATTATGAGAAGAGAGTTATTATCATTCGTAGTTTTTACCTCGACTTTATCTTTATCGCTTTCAGCACAGACCGCCACTCAACCTTCTACCGTAGTGGCAAAAGCGAAAATTGTGAAGGCAGACACGCTTTCGTCAGAACTTCAGAAGTATTTAATGCTTAAATTGAATCTGTCCGGAGAAACTCCTAAATTGGACACTGTATCAATCTTATATAATAAGTATATCGGTCAGTTGGACTATCTGAATGACCCGTCTGTACCGGAACGTTATATTCCGTCCGATCCTGACTATTTTCGTCTGTTTACTCCGTTAGCCTATTATTATGCTCCGATGGCGCAGTATTCAAAGGTGGACTGGAAACCGGTACAGTTTGACTCTTTGCCCGACAACTTGAAAAAGTTGACAGCGGAACTTCTTCCTTATGATACTTTGGCATATACGAAGTCCGAGCGTGCCAATCAATCGGTCAATAAAGCACTGATGGCTCTTTATCTCAATCATCCGGAATTGGTTGTCACCACGGAAAACCGTATCATGAGCCGTGATGTCTTCCGTAGGGATGTGAAACCGAAGATTTCTCCGAAGGCATCTGTTGTCCATCTTTTCCAGCCGGAAGAAATGAGCAACGATGTAGGCAAGGCAAAAATGAAAATCAGCCGTCCTAACTGGTGGGTTACCGGAGGTAACGGTTCTTTGCAAATCAGCCAGAACCACCTTTCTGAGAACTGGTACAAGGGAGGAGAAAGTAACTTTGCCGGTCTGGCTACCTTGCAGCTTTATGCCAATTACAATGATAATGAGAAAGTCCTTTTCGAAAATCAGTTGGAGGCTAAACTGGGTATGACATCCACACCGTCGGATAAATTCCATGATTATCTGATTAATACCGACCAGTTCCGTTTGTACAATAAGTTAGGATTGAGAGCGTTAAAGAACTGGTACTATACTATTTCTTCCGAGTTTAAGACTCAGTTCTGTCACGGTTACAAAGCCAATAGCGAAGAACTTGTTTCCGCATTCCTGTCTCCGGCGGATTTGGCAGTCAGTATCGGTATGGACTACAAATTGAATAAGCAGAAATTCAATCTTTCTGTTTTCATCGGTCCGCTGACTTATAACTTGCGATATATCGACAATTCGGAAGTAGATGAAACCAAGTTCGGTCTGGAGAAAGGCAAATGCTCTAAAAACGATTTCGGTTCTCAGTTGCAGTCAACGTTCAACTGGAAAATCATTTCGGCTGTTTCGCTGGAATCCCGTCTGAACTATCTGACCAATTACGAATGGGTACGTGTGGAGTGGGAGAATACATTCAACTTTGTTTTGAACCGCTATCTTTCTACTAAACTTTACGTACACGCCCGTTTTGACGACAGTTCAAAACCAACCGTTGAAAATGGCAGCTTTTTCCAGCTGAAGGAATTGCTGAGCTTCGGTATTAACTATAAGTGGTAATTTTTTAGGCACGGATTACACAGATTTCACGGTTTCAGGAATTGAGTAACTAAAAACCGTGTTAATTCGTGTAATCCGTGCCTTATTTTATCTCTATGTCCTCAACGTTGAAATGATATACCTTCCCGGATTATCAATCTTTCCCCACTTGGTGGTAGACAGCGTGATCCATATCTGCGTCCCCTTCTTTCCGTAATCCGACAGCTTGAGAATAGCTGTAATTTCTCTTGTTTGTTACTCCATGTTGTGCCAGGCTGTCCAGAAGTCCTTTGACGTTGTGCGTACCTTGTTGTAGGCATAACCGGGGATTTCGAGCGAAGGCGAAGCCGTATTGTCTTCTTCCTCTTCTGCTTTCTCTCTCTTTACTTTGTCCGGAAATGTCAGCAATTTCGGGTGAAATGTTCTCATTTTCCAGTTTCAATTCACCTTGTACTGACGAATTGTTTGCATCCTTTGTATTATTTTCCTTTTCCTGTTTTGGGTGTCATTGACTAACAGGTAGGCAAATCTTCTAACTTTCTTTCCTGCGGCAGGTAGCATCTATCCAGATGTGCTGAATTTCAAGGGAAGTCAATATCTGAAACTTCTCATAGCTTTCTTTGTCAAAGAATCCTTTGTCAAGCAAAATTTGAATGATTCCGTCTATCTCTTTTCCTTTCAGTTCTCCTCCCAGTTTGCGGGCAAAAATCAACGATTGTTCCTCACCCCATGGGATGTAATATCCTTCTTTGAATATTTTACATAGAAGTTTGCATACAGCTCCATCCACTCTGATACCATATTTGGCTTCAGCCAGTTCAATGGCATCTCTGTCGAAAAGTTTACGGTAAGCGGAAAATAGTCTACGCTTAAATAAGTTGTGCTCATATCAGTCTTATTGTTTGTTTTTAAGTTTATACAATTGGTTTCCAATCGAGAAAATTCTCAATCTGAAAGGTTCTCCATCCTTTCTCTTCCATGCACCAGAATATGAAGGTACTGTGTACCTGCTTCATGTCATAAGAGTGGTGAAAGTCTTTGGAATAAGAAATAAGAGTACCTGTAACTAACTGAAAACTACCGTTCTGTCTGTAGTATGCGATGATGGCATGGCCATATTGCATGTAGTCTGCCAGTGATTTCACTTTTTCGGCTATTCGTTCTGCGATCGTTTCCGAATAACCTTTCTCTGATACGATACGTTTTTTCCATACTTCTGTTAATCGATCTCTTTCTTCTTCTGTTTTGTTAGTGGCTATCAGCCGTTTTTTTTGTCATTACATTATAAATTTGTTAGTAAAATAGTTATATTTAAAGAAAAGGCGGAACTATCTGTAGGATGCTTACACTATCGTGCGATGATAGTTACACTATCCTGCGGGATAGTGACACTATCTTGCTGTTATAGTGACACTATAATTTCTGCCGGATAGTTCGTTCATTTCTTTATCTAAAAAGGGGGCAAAAGTATAAGTTGTATTTTTTCGCTCCAATTATTCTTGCTATTTTCTACTGTGATACTTTGATTTGTATTGTTCTTTCTCTTCTTTTTCGTGCTTCGAAATTATTCCGATTCCTTTGCTTAAACTGCTAATTTCGCTGAGTATACTCCTGAATTTCATTAATCTATATCCATGATGTGTGTTTACGTAAAAGATTCTCCAGTCTGCAATGTACTTGGCTAGTCCTGTTAAAGATTTTACGTAGGAATTAAACTCGTCATCTTCGTAATAAGTGCGAAGACAGGCAATGAAATAGTGTTTTTTTTCGCCTGTGATGCCATTTCTTTTTCTGACCTCATCGATGTCAATAATTTCGTCATCATCCTGATAATCAGTTTCAAGACTTCTCTTCTTTTGTGTGCCAGTTGCATTTTTCAGGCATTTTTTTGTCGTTGTCATTTCTTTTGATTTAAATAAAATTAATAAATGGCATTAAGATGGAAATTCCAAATTTTCGCCCTATAATTGTATATAAAATAACTAGTGATGCAAATAATGAATAAAAATGGATTTAGCCGATGTGGGGAACTATACATCGGCCTTTTACGAAAAGAAGGTCGTTTTTCTACGGCACATGTCTATCAAAATGCTCTTTTCTCTTTTAATAAATTTTGTGGTAATGCCAGTGTATCTTTCAGGCAAGTCACTCGTGACCGATTGCGTCGTTACGGGGAACATCTGTATGATTCGGGCTTAAAACCGAATACGGTATCAACGTATATGCGTATGCTTCGCAGTATCTATAACCGTGGGGTAGAGTTGGGTAGTGCGCCCTATGTACATGGCCTGTTCCGTGATGTGTATACAGGAGTGGATATCCGTCAGAAAAGGGCTCTTCCGGTGAGTGAACTCCGACGGCTTCTTTACGAAGATCCCAAGACGGATTGTTTGCGGCGCACACAATCGATTGCTGCTTTGATGTTTCAATTCTGTGGGATGTCTTTTGCCGATTTGGCTCATTTGGAAAAGTCGGCTTTAGATTGTAATGTGATCCGATATAATCGAATTAAAACCAGAACTCCAATGAGTGTGGAAGTTTTGGATACAGCTAAGGAAATGATGAATCAGCTTCGCAATTCCCAGTCATCGCGTCCGGGTTGCCCCGATTACCTTTTCAGTATCCTTTCCGGTGATAAGAAACGTAAGGATGAACGTGCTTATCGTGAATATCAGTCTGCACTTCGCCGGTTTAATAATCATTTGAAAAGTTTGGCGAGGGCTTTGCACCTGACTTCTCCGGTAACTTCTTACACGATTCGCCATTCTTGGGCAACTACTGCAAAGTTCCGTGGAGTTCCAATTGAAATGATCAGTGAATCTTTAGGGCATAAGTCTATAAAGACGACACAAATTTATCTGAAGGGGTTTGAGTTGAAAGAGCGTACAGAGGTAAATCGTAAGAATTTGCATTACGTGAAGACTTGCCCTTTAGGTCGAATTTGAATGGTTAAAAAATTGATAATCAGCACTGATGCTGGTGTGTTACTTCTTAGGTAACGGATTTAAATTTGACGCAAAGATAGACAAAAACACATGTATTAAACAAATAAAAACCTACTTTTTTTCGATTTAACCCTGAATTTGAAAAAAAATGTATCTGAACATGAAAAAGGCCTATTTTCATGCTTAGGAATTTATATGCCCAATTTTCCTAAGAATCTCTACTTTTTCTAAAGCCAAGATGCTCTCAACCCTCATTAGTCGATACTTTTCGACTTTTTCCTTCCGATTTATTATGAAGTGTACTTTTCCGTTACCTAAGAAGTAACGGAAAAACATGGGGTAAAAAAGTATGATTTTAACAAAAGAGAAATCACTAAATGCTGGGCCTATTTATGGGACAGGGGAAGGCGTAGCACACTCAAAACGCTGGTATGTTGCATTAGTTCGTATGCATCATGAAAAGAAGGTTTCCGAGTATTTGAACAAGGTGGGGATTGAGAATTTTGTACCTGTTCAGAAGGAAATCCATCAATGGAGTGATCGCCGTAAATTAGTTGAATCCGTTCTTCTTCCGATGATGGTTTTTGTACACGCTGATCCGAAAGAACGTATGGAAGTCCTGAACTTTACTACTGTGAGCCGTTATATGGTGATGCGCGGTGAGAGCAGTCCTGCTGTTATTCCTGACGACCAGATGGCACGTTTCCGTTTCATGCTTGATTATTCGGATGAAACAGTCTGTATGAATAGCTCCCCTTTGGCACGTGGTGAGAAAGTTCAAGTAATTAAAGGACCTCTGCAGGGGCTTGTGGGTGAGCTTGTCAATGTAGATGGTAAAAGTAAGATTGCTGTTCGACTGAACATGCTTGGTTGCGCCTGCGTAGACATGCCGATTGGCTATGTTGAGCCTATAGGTGAAAAAAACTAAGTGGGTAATGACGACTTCCTGTTTACAAGAAAAATCGATAAACTTCAAAATACAGTTCATGCTCTGCTCCATAAAAGTAATTATATGGCGGGTGTGTATGTTGATGATCTTGCACGACTGAACAACGAAATCCATGAACAGATCAATGATCTGTATCCTTGTCACGGTAAGACTGCTGAGCAGGAGGCTTTTGTGTCTGTCTCTTCTGATGGGATATAGTGTGTCTATGTATGCCAATTCAGAGGATGAGGCAAAGAAGAAAACTGTTCTGAGGCGTTCGCAAATGATTCTGAAAACCAATTGCCTTCACCATTGAAAATTCAGTTACACACAATCTACGATAAACTATTGTCATAGTAAATCTACTTTTGAAAAAGACTTTATAATTTATTGGGGTATTTAAATTATGAAACACGCATTTGACCGTTTTGTTCAATATTTGCAGAAAAACTATTTTAGTTATTGGATTGTATTAGGAATTGATACGTTCATAGCTTTGATTTGTACCTGGGTGTCATTTATCGGCATTCATTATATAACGGAGACTTCTAAAGAAATCACTTCTCTCTTTCATATTTTGGCGATTTCTGTGATTTCCAGTGTCTTAGGTTCCTTTTATTTCATACCTACCGTAATACGATCCGCTTTTCCCAGTTGAAGGAATTATGGAGAATTGCCGGAAGTGCACTGATAAAAGCTGTCTGTATCGCAATGGCTATCTGGCTTTTTCTGCCTCAGGCGGGACTGCATAATAGTCAGAAAATAGTCTTTGTACTGTTTGATGGGATGCTTACTTTTATTGCCATGGTAGGCTTCCGTATTCAGTTGATTCTGGTATATGAACTCCTGCTGAATATGCTGAATAAGAAGAATATGCATATTCTGATCTATGGCATTGATGATAAGAGTGTGGCATTGAAAGTCCGGCTAATGAACAGCTCCCACTATAAAGTGGTAGGCTTCTGTATCTACGGAACGGGCGACTCCATCCGGCGTGTGGCTGATCTTCCCGTTTATTCGTTTAAAGATGAAGAGTGCTTTAACAAACTTATTCATAAGAAGTGTATCGGCGGCATCCTGTTTGCCCGTTACGAGAATACCCGTGAAGAGGAAGACCGCCTGCTTCAGTATTGTAAAAGGAGTGGATTGAAAACGTTGATTGCTCCGAGTATCAGTGAGGCTGACGAAAACGGCAGTTTCCACCAATGGGTACGCCCTATCAAGATTGAAGACTTGCTGGGTCGCTCAGAAATTCATATCAATATGGAGGAGGTGATGACCGAGTTCTGTGGCAAGGTTGTGCTGGTGACAGGAGCTGCCGGTAGTATTGGCAGCGAGCTTTGCCGGCAGCTGGCTCAGATGAACATCAAGAAGCTGATCATGTTTGATTCCGCCGAGTCACCTTTGCATAATGTCCGCCTGGAATTTGAGAAGAATTATCCCGATCTTGATTTTGTTCCTGTCATTGGAGATGTCCGCGTGAAGAACGTCTCCGTATGGTCTTCGAAACTTATCAGCCTCAGATCATCTTTCATGCCGCTGCTTATAAGCATGTTCCGTTAATGGAAGAGAATCCCTGTGAAGCTGTGCTGGTCAACGTTGTCGGTTCTCGCCAGGTTGCTGATATGGCAGTTGAATATGGAGCCGAGAAGATGATCATGGTTTCTACCGATAAGGCTGTAAATCCTACCAATGTCATGGGATGCTCGAAACGCTTGGCCGAAATCTATGTACAGAGTCTGGGCTGTGCCATCCGTGAGGGCAAAGTGAAAGGCCATACCAAATTTATCACTACCCGCTTTGGTAACGTCTTGGGTAGTAACGGTTCTGTAATTCCCGCTTTAAGGAACAGATCGAGAATGGCGGTCCTGTTACAGTGACTCATCCTGATATCATCCGTTTCTTTATGACAATCCCCGAAGCTTGTCGTCTGGTAATGGAGGCTGCCACGATGGGTGAAGGCAATGAGATATTTGTCTTTGAGATGGGAAAGGCTGTGAAGATTGTCGATCTGGCTACCCGTATGATCGAACTTGCCGGTTATCGTCCCGGTGAGGATATTGAGATAGAGTTTACGGGATTGCGTCCGGGTGAGAAGCTTTATGAAGAAGTCCTGAGTGACAAAGAGAATACGATTCCTACAGAAAATAAGAAGATAATGATAGCGAAGGTACGTCATTATGAGTATACTGATATCCTTGAAACTTATGGAGAGTTCGAGAAACTATCCCGTACGGTAAAGATCATGGACACAGTGAAACTAATGAAGAAAGTGGTACCTGAATTTAAATCCAAGAACTCACCTCGGTTTGAAGTTTTGGATAAATAGTCAGAATAATCTATAACACTAACATAAATCAACAATGGATACAAAGATTTGAAGATTGCTGTTGCAGGTACCGGCTATGTTGGTCTTAGCATAGCAACGCTTTTGTCGCAACATCATCAGGTGACGGCAGTCGATGTGATTCCTGAGAAAGTAGATATGCTTAATCGTAAACAATCGCCTATTCAGGATGAGTATATAGAGAAATATTTGTCCGAAAAAGCATTGAACCTAACCGCTACGCTTGACGGTGCCAAGGCCTACAGTGATGCTGATTTTGTGGTTATAGCAGCTCCTACTAACTATGATCCGGTGAAGAACTATTTCGATACCCATCATATAGAGGATGTCATAGACCTGGTTTTAAGTGTCAATCCTGATGCTGTAATGGTAATCAAGTCTACTATTCCTGTGGGATATTGCCGTGGACTTTATTTGAAGTATGCCCGCAAGGGAGTTAAGAAGCTTAACTTGCTTTTTCTCCTGAGTTTCTTCGTGAGAGTATGGCCCTTTATGATAACTTGTATCCAAGTCGTATCATTGTTGGTTATCCAAAGTTGATTGATAGCGAGCAGTTTGACGAGGAAAACGCAGCTATTAAGGCCATTGCGGATATTCCTGCCCTAGAGAAGGCTGCACATTCTTTGCCGCATTGCTTCAGGAAGGTGCAATCAAGAAAGATATTCCTACCTTTTTATGGGTATCAAGGAGGCAGAGGCTGTTAAGCTGTTTGCTAATACCTATCTTGCATTGCGTGTCAGTTATTTTAATGAATTGGATACTTATGCAGAGATGAAAGGTCTGGATTCTCAGTCAATCATACAAGGTGTTGGTTTGGATCCTCGTATTGGTACACACTATAATAATCCTAGTTTTGGTTATGGTGGTTATTGTTTACCGAAAGATACGAAACAACTATTAGCCAATTATCAGGATGTACCTCAAAATATGATGACTGCTATTGTCGAAAGTAACCGTACAAGAAAAGACTTTATAGCAGATCAAGTGTTGCGTAAAGCGGGCTATTACACCGCCTCCTGTTCATGGGATGCCCAGAAAGAGCAAAAATAACCATTGGTGTATATCGTTTGACCATGAAATCCAATTCTGATAATTTCCGTCAGAGTGCCATTCAAGGGATTATGAAGCGTATCAAGGCGAAGGGTGCTACTATTGTAATTTACGAGCCTACTATGCAGGATGGTGAAACATTTTTTGGTAGCCAAGTGGTCAATAACTTAATCAAATTCAAGGAAATAAGTCAGGCCATCATCGCTAACCGCTACGATTCTTGTCTGGATGATGTGAGAGACAAGGTATATACTCGTGACATTTTCCAAAGAGATTAACTTTATGGTAACATACAATGTTAGTTTAGAGAACAAAGTGGTTTTGGTGACCGGTGCAGCCGGTTTTATCGGAGCCAATTTGGTAAAACGCTTGCTGAATGAGTTTGATAGCGTGAAAGTTATCGGTATTGATAGTATAACTGAATACTATGATGTACGTTTAAAGTATGAACGCTTGCAAGAATTGTCTGCTTATGGTGACAGATTTGTTTTCATAAAAGACAGCATTGCTAACAAGGAGATCGTTGAGTCCATTTTCACTAACTACCATCCTCAGGTAGTCGTGAATCTTGCTGCTCAAGCCGGGGTGCGTTATAGCATCACTAACCCCGATGCATATATTGAAAGTAACCTTATTGGATTTTATAATATTTTAGAAGCTTGTCGCCATTATGGTGTGGAGCACTTAGTATATGCTTCTTCCAGTAGCGTATATGGAAGTAATAAGAAAGTGCCTTATAGTACCGATGATAAGGTTGATAATCCTGTATCACTTTATGCTGCTACTAAAAAGAGCAATGAGTTAATGGCGCACGCTTACTCTAAGCTCTATAACATCTCATCCACAGGACTCCGTTTCTTTACTGTCTATGGTCCTTGCGGTCGTCCTGATATGGCATATTTTGGTTTTACCAACAAACTTCGTGAGGGTAAGACCATCCAAATATTCAATCACGGCAACTGCAAACGCGACTTCACCTACGTTGATGATATCGTAGAGGGTGTCGTCCGTATCATGCAGCATGCTCCTGAGAAGAAAAATGGCGATGATGGTTTGCCCATTCCTCCTTATAAGGTATATAATATCGGCAATAACTCTCCAGAAAATCTTTTAGACTTTGTAACCATCCTTCAGGATGAACTTATTCGTGAAGGTGTACTTCCCAACGACTATGACTTTGAATCCCACAAAGAATTAGTACCGATGCAACCTGGAGATGTGCCTGTGACATATGCTGATACTACTCCTTTGGAACAGGATTTTGGATTTAAACCGTCAACATCACTACGTGAGGGATTGAGAAAGTTTGCGGAGTGGTATGCTAAGTATTATGGCACATTTAAATAACATCCATAAATCGATTATATAAAAATAAAAAGATAAAATCATTATGAGCATTTTTGCAGGTAAAACCCTTATGATTACTGGTGGAACAGGTTCCTTCGGCAATGCAGTGTTGAATCGTTTTCTCCGTACCGACATCGGTGAAATCCGTATTTTTTCACGAGATGAGAAGAAGCAGGATGATATGCGTCATGAATATCAGGTAAAGTATCCTGATGTGGCGCACAAAATTAAGTTCTTTATTGGCGATGTACGTAATTTGCAGTCATGTAAGAACGCAATGCCTGGAGTTGACTATATCTTTCATGCTGCGGCTTTGAAACAGGTTCCAAGTTGTGAGTTTTTCCCCATGGAAGCGGTGAAAACCAATGTCATCGGTACTGATAACGTTTTGACAGCTGCTATCGAGGTTGGCGTTGGTGCTGTGATATGTCTATCTACGGATAAGGCTGCCTATCCTATCAATGCTATGGGTATCACGAAAGCTGTTGAGGAGAAGATTGCAGTAGCTAAGAGTCGTTACTCTGGTAAGACCAAGATTTGCTGTACGCGTTATGGCAATGTGATGTGTTCTCGTGGTTCTGTAATTCCTCTGTGGATAGAGCAAATCCGCAATGGTAATCCTGTAACTTTGACTGAGCCTACGATGACCCGCTTTATCATGTCGTTGGAAGAGGCGGTAGACCTTGTGCTCTTCGCTTTTGAACATGGACGGAATGGTGATATCCTTGTTCAAAAAGCTCCGGCTTGCACCATTCAGACTCAGGCGGAGGCTGTTTGTGAACTCTTTGGTGGCAAGAAAGAAGACATCAAGGTTATCGGTATCCGTCATGGTGAGAAAATGTATGAGACATTGCTCACCAATGAAGAATGTGCCAAGGCTGAAGATATGGGTAATTTCTATCGTGTGCCTGCAGATAATCGTGGCTTGAACTATGATAAGTTCTTCAAAGAAGGTGAAACGGAACGTAACACACTTACGGAGTTCAATTCTAATAATACTTATATATTGAATGTAGAAGAGACCAAGGCTAAAATTGCAGCTCTTGATTACATCAAAAAGGAGTTGAGTGGCGAGGGTAATTTCGTACAATAATAGAGTTATGAATATTTTAGTTACCGGTGCCAAAGGTTTTGTTGGTAGAAATCTTTGTGCCCAACTTAATAATATCAAAAACGGAAAGGCTCGTTGCTATGGCGATCTGAAGATTGATGAAGTCTTTGAATACGATATCGATTCCACTTCCGAACAATTAGATGCCTGGTGTCAGAAAGTCGACTTTGTGTTCAACCTTGCCGGAGTGAACCGTCCCAAAGAGAATGACGAGTTTATGAAAGGCAATTTTGGTTTTGCAAGCACATTGCTTGATACACTGAAGAAACATCATAATACTTGTCCTGTCATGCTCTCTTCCAGTGCACAAGCTTCGCTGACTGGTCGTTTCGGTAACAGTGAATACGGTCGCAGCAAAAAGGCTGGTGAAGATTTATTTCTACAGTACGGTAAAGATACGGGAGCCAAAGTGCTGGTTTATCGTTTTCCGAATCTTTACGGCAAATGGTGTCGTCCCAACTACAACAGTGCTGTTGCTACATTCTGCAATAACATCGCTAACGACCTTCCGATACAAGTTAATGACCCACGTGTAGAACTGGAGCTGCTTTACATTGACGATCTCGTAGACGAGATGATTCATGCCTTGAAAGGCGAGGAACATCGTTGCGAGTTTGAAGGTCTTGACGTACATCCATTGGTGGATGGCAGATACTGTTATTGTCCGGTTACCCATAAGGTTACATTAGGCGAAATAGTTGATTTGCTGCATCAGTTTGCAGAAATGCCAAAGACGCTGATGATCCCTGAAATACCGGCAGGCTCGTTTGCCAAAAGACTGTATAGCACTTATCTGAGTTATTTACCCAAAGGAAAAGCAATTTTTGATCTGAAGATGAATGTAGATCAGCGTGGCTCATTTACAGAACTTGTACATACCTTGAACTGTGGCCAGGTAAGTATAAATATCTCCAAACCGGGTATTACTAAGGGTGAACATTGGCACAATACCAAATGGGAACAATTTATCGTTGTCAGCGGTCATGGACTTATCCAACTTCGCAAGGAAGGAACTGACGAAGTTCTTAGCTATGAGGTGAGCGGAGACAAAATACAATCTGTCATTATGCTTCCTGGTTATACTCATAACATCATCAATCTTTCCGATACGGAAGATCTAGTAACGGTTATGTACTGCAATGAGATATTCAACCCGGATAAACCGGATACATACTTTGATAAAGTGAAAAAATGATTATGGAAAAACAACCCAAATTAGATTATTCAGATATAAAGTTCAAGGATAATGGTAAGTTGAAGCTTATCATCGTAGTGGGTACTCGTCCTGAGATTATCCGCTTAGCGGCAGTAATTAATAAATGCCGCCAGTATTTCGATGTTATTCTTGCCCATACAGGTCAGAACTATGATTACAACTTGAATGGTATCTTTTTCAAAGATTTGAAATTGGCAGAGCCTGAAGTTTATATGGATGCAGTAGGCGATGATTTGGGAGCCACTTGTGGCAATATCATCAACTGTTCCTATAAACTCTTTGCGCAGACAAAGCCTGATGGTGTGCTTGTACTTGGGGATACCAATTCGTGTCTTAGTGTTATAGGAGCCAAGCGTTTGCACATTCCTATCTTTCACATGGAAGCTGGAAATCGTTGCAAAGACGAGTGCCTTCCCGAAGAGACCAACCGTCGTATCGTTGATATAATTAGCGATGTAAATATGGCATACTCTGAACACGCCAGAAGATATTTGGCAGATTGTGGACTCCCAAAGGAACGCACTTACGTTACAGGTTCTCCCATGGCGGAAGTACTCCACAACAACCTTGCAGAAATAGAAGCGAGTGATGTACACCAGCGTCTGGGGCTGGAGAAAGGAAAATATATCTTGCTATCTGCCCATCGCGAAGAAAATATAGATACAAAGAAGAACTTCCTTTCGCTTTTTACAGCTATTAATAAGATGGCGGAGAAGTACGGTATGCCAATTCTCTATAGTTGTCATCCTCGCTCACGCAATCGACTTGCCGCAAGCGGCTTCCGACTCGATCCACGAGTTATTCAGCATGAACCTCTCGGTTTCCATGATTACAATTGTCTCCAAATGAATGCTTTCTGCGTGGTAAGCGATAGTGGTACTCTTCCAGAAGAATCATCATTCTTCACAAGTGTAGGACACCCATTTCCTGCTATCTGCATTCGAACTTCAACTGGAACGTCCTGACGGCGATTGACAAAGGAGACTTCATCATTGCAGGTATTGACGAAAGAGTCTTCTACAGGCAGTTGATACAGCAGTCGAACTTTGCAGAAATGGGCAGCATGGAATCAGTGCCAGACTATGTGGATGAAAACGTATCTACAAAAAGTTGTTAAAATAATCCAAAGCTATATAGGGATAGTCAATACAAGATGGTTTGGAGGAAATTTTAATAATTTGTTTATCTCATGAAATCACATTTGGATAGGTTGGCAAAGGATCTTGAGAATGAGAAGAACCTGAACTTCTCAAGGCAGTAAACTATGCATTTATGGAATATTCTTGCATGCTCCGTTTCTTGAGGGTGGAAGTTTTGACCTTTCTATCAATGTATCTGAACGCTAGATTAAGAAGAATAGCCAATACTGCGAAAACAGTTATTTTGTAGAGCAGTCCAGAATCGGGTGTTCGTTTTGCCCGCTTGATGTCTCTTTCGCCAACATCCGAAAGTATAATCTTGATCAGATAGAATAATACCTTTAGGGCTCTCTTTCGTCAGATCAAGAAGACGTCAAAGGGGAAGTTGGTAAATTGCTTGAGCACAAATGGTAATCTGCTTCAGTCGCCATTTGGGTATAGACCAATTTCTTATTCTTAAAAATAATAAAGTCTTATTAAAATTAGGGTTGATGGCTCTACAGTGACCGTTTATTGTGTCCGTACACCTGCAGGGGGCTGGGGAGCCTAAGTTGCCGACTTCGCCCTGGATGGTAAAATAAACGGTAGGTACCCACACATTGCGTACTTTTCAATGGGTATTCGCTAAAGTTTATAAAGTCAAGGATTTATTTGTGTATATAATTTGTTTGCAAATAAATAGCTAACTAACAAACAGAAATCATATAATGTCAGATAATTTAGTAAATAATAAAAGATTAGCGAAGAATACAGCATTTCTTTATGCAAGAATGTTGCTGGTGCTTTTGGTAAATCTTTACATTACTAGAGTCGTTTTGAATTCTTTGGGTGTTGTTGATTATGGTATTTATAATGTTGTAGCAGGATTCGTATCTATGTTCGCTTTTATGAACACCAGCATGAGCATTGGTATTCAACGCTTTTATAACTACGAGAAGGGAAAAGGAAACTACCAATCGCAAAATGGTGTATATAATTCTGCATTGACGATTCAGTTTTTGATAGGAGTAGTGACGCTGGTTTTGCTTGAAACTTTCGGCTTTTGGTATATTAATAATATAATGGTCATACCAGAAGATCGATTATTCGCTACAAATTCTATATTCCAATTCTCAGTGTTCTCTCTCTTCCTTGTCATCATGCAAGTGCCTTATAGTGCTGCTATTATGGCTCATGAAAGGATGGACTTCTATGCTATAGTAAGCATATTTGACGCACTGTGTAAACTCGGAGTTGTTGTAGCTATTCCATATATAAGTTTAGATAGATTAATCTTCTATGGAACATTTATAGCATTGGTTAGTTTGATAGACTTGGTATGTTATTATATATATGTTAGAAGAAACTTTAAGGATTTGTTTTTTGATTTCTGTTGTGGAAAAAAGTTTTTTCAACCAATGTTTAGTTTTTCCATATGGAATCTCTTCGACATGTTCGCATTTACCATGAAGGGACAAGGTCTTAATGTTTTACTCAATAGTTTCTTTGGACCTGTAGTCAATGCTGCAAGAGGTGTAGCTGCACAGATAATGGCTGCAATTCAAGGTTTCTCTTCTAATATAGTTACTGCATTCCGTCCTCAGTTGGTTGAATCATACGCCCAAGGGAATTACCAAAGGGCAAATAGACTTATGTTCAGTATGTCTAAAATCTCTTACAGTTTGTTGTTTATTCTTTCACTTCCAATTATCTTGGAGTTGGATTATATCTTGAGTCTTTGGTTGGATGGAAATGTGCCAGAATATACAGCTGTTTTCACAAGACTTGTGTTAATAGATATGTTAGTTAATAGTTTGAATACACCACTCTCGCAAGTAGTACAAGCTGTCGGAAAGTTGAAAACCTACCAGATGGTTAGAAGTGTGGTTATTTTGTTAATATTGCCAATATCGTGGGGGACTCTAAAGTTTGGGGCTGATCCAACAGCAGTATTTATAGTAAGTGTTTTTGTTTCTGTAATAAATCAAGCTGTAAGTATGTATCTGCTCCGTCGTGTATATGAATATAGCTACAAGAATTATGTATTTAATGTTTTACTGCCTTGTTTTCTGCTCACAATATTATCATTGCCTATTCCCATATTGGTAAAGTCCTTAATTCCGCAAGGAGGCATTAGACTATCTATTACATCTTTACTATCTGTTGGAATTTGTATAATGTTATTCTTTTTATTAATGTTAACTAATGGTCAGAGAAAAGAGGGTATTAGATTAATAAAAACAAAATTGCAATTATGATAACATTCAAAGAATTAAAGCGCAACCAAAAGAACGATATGTCTAACCTCCCGACCATCAAGGTGTCACTTCTTGGTGATTCGGCTACTCAGTTCCTTGCCACGGCTATCAAGGGCATGGGGATTGAACGAGGTTATAACATTGACCTTTTTGAAGCAGAGTATAATCAGGTGGAGCGTCAGGTGCTCGACCCTACAAGTGACCTTTATCAGCATAAGGCGCAGTACACCATCGTGTTTCAATCAACCCATAAGCTGATGGAGAAGTATGCAATGATGTCTGCCGACGAGCAGGTGCGAATGGCTGATGACCGTCTTGATTTCATCCGTATCATATGTGCACAGGTTTCAGGACATATTGTTTATTATAACTATCCCGAAATAGAGGACACTGTCTTTGGTTCGTATGCCAACAAGGTACAGACCAGTTTCACTTATCAGCTTCGCAAACTCAACTATGAATTGATGAATTTGGCTCAAGAATGTCAGAACCTCTTCATTTGCGACCTCTGTGGACTCCAGAATAAGTTTGGTCGTGATATGATGTACGACTCTACAGTCTATATGAGTACAGAGATGTTGCTCTCGCTTGATGCGCTTCCATACGTTGCATCGCGTACCATGGACATTATCGGTTCTATTGAGGGCAAATTCAAGAAGTGCTTGATTCTTGACCTTGACAATACTGTTTGGGGTGGCGTTGTTGGTGATGATGGTTGGGAAAATATACAAGTAGGTCACGGATTGGGTATCGGTAAGGTATTTACCGAATTTCAAGAGTGGGTGAAGAAACTGAAAAAACGGGGTATTATCGTGTGCGTATGCTCAAAAAATGATGAAAACAAAGCCAAGGAACCATTCGCAAAGAATCCGGAGATGGTTTTGAAGCTTGATGATATTTCGGTTTTCATTGCCAACTGGGAGAACAAGGCAGACAATATCCGAATTATCCAGAGCATTCTGAATATTGGGTTCGACTCGATGGTTTTCCTCGATGACAATCCATTCGAGCGCAATATGGTTCGCAAGAACGTTCCGGGGGTGACTGTACCAGAACTTCCTGAAGACCCCGGCCAGTACCTCGAATTTCTTTACTCGCAGAATCTTTTTGAGACTGCTTCTTACAGCAATGCCGACAAAGACCGTACCAAGCAGTATCAAGTGGAGGCTAAGCGTGTAACAGCAGCTAAGGCATTCACTAATGAGGCAGACTTCCTCAAGTCGCTCAATATGCTAAGTGAGGTAAAGGGGTTTGATAAGTTTAACACACTTCGTGTGGCTCAGCTCTCTCAGCGAAGCAACCAATTTAACCTCCGTACCGTTCGTTATACTGAAGATCAGATTACTGCCATCGATCAAAGCGATAAGTACGCCACTTTCAGTTTCACTCTTGAAGATAAGTTTGGCGACAATGGTCTCATAGCGGTCATTATCATGGAGAAGAAGGATGCAGAAACGCTCTTCATTGATACATGGTTTATGAGTTGTAGAGTGCTCAAGAGAGGGATGGAAAACTTTACGCTCAATATCCTTGTAGATTATGCCTTTCAGAACGGCTTCAAGAAGATAATTGGTGAGTACCTTCCAACCGCCAAAAACAAAATGGTAAAAGAACTTTATCCAAGTCTTGGTTTTGACGCAATAGACGGTGTAGAGACAGCCCAATGGGTGCTCAATGTGGAGAAATATCAAAATAGAGAATGTTATATAGAAAAGAAGTAATATGAATTTAAAAATACATCATGTTGGTATTGTCTGCAAGAATATACACCAATGGCTTGGTAATAGAGGCAGACGACCTTCATGCACCTCTGCATCTTGAAGACCGACACAGGACTTGATGTGGAGTTTATTAGTGGTAAACAGGTGACAAACCTTCAGAAAGCGAAGATTACCTACTATCATCTTTGCTATTCTGTTGAAAATCTCGAAGAAGCCATCGCTCGTTTTGAGAACAACGGTTCGCTGGTTGTCTCTGAACCGAAGCCTGCTGTTCTTTTCGGAGGAAAGCGTGTAACATTCCTCATGACAAGAAATGGATTAATAGAATTAGTAGAAGAGTAAACAACATGATAAAAAACAAAGAAGACCTTCAGAATTACTTGAAGGAAGACTTGAAGTACTATAAATACATGCCCGGCTTGAAAGAGCGTATCCTTAAAACTGAGCGATATTACTCAATTAAGTTCGTGACGACTCTCAGACATTACGAATATGCCCTTAATAACGAGTCAGGGCTATGGGGCAAGTTGAGATATTTCTATTGGATGTTGAAGTTCTATCACATTATGCACAAGACCCAAATCTATATTTATCCGAATGTGTGCGATGCAGGACTTTACATTCCGCATGTGGGCTATATGCTTATTTCAGCTCAAGCAATAATTGGCAAGAATTGTGTGATTCGTCCAGGTACTCTTATTTCCTAATCTTGGTTCTTCCAACCAAAAGCTACGTAAAGTAACAGTGGGTGACAATGTGGAGTTCTCGGCTGGCTGCAAGATTCTTTGCAGAAAGATAGGTAATAATGTTTCTGTGGGTCCTAATGCTGTAGTCTCGAAGAATGTTCCAGACAATTCTATTGTGATGGGTAATCCGGCAGAAATAGTTCCAAAGATTAGTTTTTAACAAATTTACAATTTTACAACGATGGAAAGAACAGAAGTTTTGAGCAAGATTCAAGAGATACTTGCTGATGCGATTGATAACGAAGATTTGGTTTTGAGCGAAACCTCCCTTCTTCAGTAGATGATTGGGATTCTCTTGTCCATTTTACATGATTATGGAGCTTCAGAGCGAATATGGTGTTAGGTTTGGAACTGCAGAAATCCAAGGGTGTTGTAGTTGGCGATATTATTACAAGTATAATCGCCAAAGTATAAACTCTTCATTCGGCAGGACAAGTAGTCTGTATGTGGCTCGATTCCACCTCCGAATCAAATTAAAACAATAGAGCGTTATGAACATGATATTTAAAAATAATAGGTTTCGTATTAAGTAAATTGTATGGATTGATGTGTCAATATAATACACTGATTATCAATGGAATGATAGGAGGAGGTAAAAGGATGATAGCATATCCCTACACCATCCGTGGTGCTAATAACATCCTTGCATCAGAACCTATAAACATAGGTCCTAATAGCACGATATACACGACAAGAGCAAAACTCATCATTAAATCACATTTTATCTCAGGCCCCAATCTGACAATCATAACGGGCGATCATCATTATATAGTTGGTAAGTTTCTTGATGAGATAAAGGATGCGGAAGATCCCAGAAAATGATCAAGATGTGCTGATAGAAGAAGATGTTTGGTGTGGTGCAAATGTGACAATACTCAAAGGTGTAACTATTGGCAGAGGGTCAATTGTAGCAGCAGGTTCAGTGGTGACAAAAAGCTGTCCGCCATATAGTATAATAGGTGGTGTACCTGCTAAGTTGATAAAAAAGAGGTTCTCCGAGGAAGAGATAAAGCTACACGAACTGATGTTATATAAACATTCAGATATAGTAAATCGTGATTGAAAAAATGACAACTTACCTATTCTTATTTTTTATAACGCTTATTTTATCATTCTCGGTAAGAAGCAGAGAAGGATGGCGATATGCAAAGGCATTAATTCTTGTTTTTGTTCCGTTCTTCTTGTATGGTACATTGAGAACAGAATGCATGGATATGGATGTTTACGAACTTTCTTATGAGAATATTTATGGAAACGAGTTCTACCAAAGTGTAAATGAGAGGTATGAAATAGGTTATTCATTTTTGAATTACATTGTTCCAAATTTCAAAATACTAATATTCGTTCAAACCTTAGTACTTGTAACAGCGTATTTATTTGTGTGTGAAAAATATGTACAACCTCGGTATTTGTGGCTTTTTGTTATACTTTTTTTTCTATCTGGTGAAAAAACGGTTTATTTCCTTACTGCAATGCGTAACACAATAGCAGTTGCTATCTTGCTCTTTTCTCTTCCCCTGATAAAAGAACGTAAGATTTTGCATTTTTCAGGAATGGTGGTATTAGCATCACTTTTCCACACTTCTGCTCTCTTCTTTATGCCGTTGGCATACATTGTTGGAAGAAATACGAAAATGAAGAAATGGGAACTCATGGCTTGGGTAGGAGTATTAGTATTCTTGTTAGTTGTGCCAGTTTCTGTATTAGTGGATCAGGTTGCAGTTTTAATCGTTGGTAACGACTTTGAAAAGTATGCTACGTATCTTAAAACTGCTCATGAGAATGGTTTTATGGCGAAAACAGCTTCAGTATTTTTTTCGAGTATAATACTTTATGATATTACGAGAAACTCTATAGATAAGACACATATGGTATTAGGGAGACTATCACTATTATTCGCCTACTTTCCCTTGACGGGAACTCTCAATATGAGAGCAACCTATTGTTACTGTGTTTTCATACTCTTGTATGCTGTATATTCACTATCGAAAGGATACAAATTCAGATATAGAATCGTTTTTGTAACAATGTTGGCTGTTTATGCAGCTTATGCATTCTTTGTGATAGATGCTTCATCCCCTTATACGGGTTTGTCAACTTATAAGTCTCTAATTGATATAACTTTGAATATTGCAGTATTATATTAACGTGTTGAGATATACCCTCACAGAAGGACTGGAAGCCTAAAAATCAGGCATAATAACAGAAGAAGTGGAACGCTACAATGGTAAGGTTCACTTCTGTCTAGTAGATTCATCTATAGTAGAGAAATTTCCAATGCCAAAAATTGCTGGTTTAAGTCATATTAGTCGTGCCACATACTATAGATTGCTTATTGCCGACTTGCTATCTGAGGATGTTCATAAAGCCATTTATCTGGATTGTGACATGATAATTAATCACAGTATAGAGGAATTGTGGAATATAGATTTAACAGGCTACGCTATTGCAGCAGTCAAACAGATTGGTTTCGGATATGAAGCAGAAAGATTGGGGTATCCTATAAAATATGGTTATTTTAATGCTGGCATGAATGTTCTCAATCTCGATTACTTCAGAGAGCATAATGTGTCACAACAATTGATAGACTATATTGCAGAGAACTCCAATCTTATCAAGTTCCACGACCAAGATGCATTGAATGGAGTTCTTTACGATAAAACGGTTCATGTGATGCCTCAATGGAACATGACATCAGCAGTATATGTTTATCAGTTGGACAGACGAGGAGACTGGAAAAATGGTAAACTAATCAACGGTTACGAGAAAGAAAAGGAGAATGCCAGAAAATATTTGCGTGATCCATATATTCTCCATTATGTATCTAAGCCCAAGCCATGGCAGGACAATTGTGTCCATCCATTATACTTTATGTATTACGATTATGCCAAGAAAACCATTCATTATGGAAATATTCAACCTCAGAATAGCTTTTTGCGCTTTTGGGCAGTTTCCAAACAGTTGATTGGCGAGAGACTATCAGCAATAAAGCAGATATTTGTTAAAACGGACAAAACAAGATATTAAATGAAGATACTCGTAGTCGTTTGGAACTTTTATCCAAACACAGCATATACCAACCACACTAAATCTACGGTTCGTGGTTTCCGTGAGTTGGGAGCAGAGTGTGATGTCTATACCATCAAGCCGTTGACTGTGGCGGATGATATGGCTTTGAACCATAAGCTCACAGGTGTAAATTCGTTTTTGAAGACAGCCTTTGCAATGGTTTACAACTTTATTAACTTGACACGTGTGGCGAAGCTGTATGACGTGATATATTGCGCTCAGAGCGACCTGCGTGTCATCAAACGTTTGTTGTCTTTTGCGCATAAAAACGATAAGGTGATAGTGCATGAGCGCACAGAATATCCTGATGTGTTTATGCCGACCAATTGTGCCAAGATGAAGGAATATTGCCGTCTTGTAGCTCAATTTGACAAGGTGTTTACAATCTCCACTTTCATCAAGAAATTTCTTGTTGAAAGAGGGGGATAAGAATAAGCTTTCAGGTTTATCCTATGATAGTAGATCCGAATCGCTTTTCGGTTGTAGAGAAGCAAAATGTACTATCGCTATATTGCCTATTGTGGTAACCTCCAGAACTCCAAGGATGGTGTAGCTGACCTGATAGAGGCATACGGCACTACGGAACAGGCCAAGAAACTTTTTAAACTTGTACTCGTAGGTAAAAAGCCTTCCCAAGAGGAAATGGAAATCTATGAGAATATGATAGCAAAATACTTTTGAAGATAATGTTATCTTCTACAGGGCAGGTGCAGTATTACGACATACCTCAGATGTTGAAGAATGCAGATGTTTTGGCTCTTTGTCGTCCTGCAAACCATCATCAGGCGGAAGGTGGATTCCCTACCAAGATGGCGAGTATCTTTCTACAGGTAATCCTGTAACTTGTTACCAAGTGGGTGATATGGAGCTATATATCAAAGATGGAGTGAACGGCTATATCTCTAAAGCTGACGATGTGAAGATGTTTAGAGATAAGTTGGAGTATATCGCTATTCACTATAATGAGGCAAAAGACGGTAGGTGAGAAGGGTAAAGAACTTGTCTTTTTCTTCTTCAACTACAAAGTGCAGACAGCCAAGGTGCTGGAAACCCTAAAAGCATTAAGACGATGAAGATATTATTTGCAGGAGACTTTAGCGTACAGGGCAGAGCTGTACGCCTGTTTCAAGATACGGACAAGGCTGTCAGCACTTCCAAGGTATAAAGGATATTTGTGGTCAGCATGAACTCTCAATCGTAAATTTTGAGAGTCCAGTAACCGACTACAAGAAAGGCATTCTGAAAGATGGTCCTTGCATCCGCAATCCCAAGAACTCTATTGAGGTTCTGAAAAGATCGGTTTCTGGTCTGTTTACGTTGGCAAATAACCATCTGAAAGACTTTGGCTCGCAAGGAGTGCTTGAAAACATTCAACGCCTTGCGTGAGCATCAGATTACTTCTTCGGAGCAGGTCGAAACCTTACAGAGGCAAGAAAGTCATTCATATTCGAACAAGGTGGTAAAAATTGGTTTTCTGAATGTATGTGAGAACGAATCGAGCATTGCTACCGATACCGAAGCAGGCTCTTGTCCCATTACAGAAATTAATCTCTTTATGACATTCAGGCTCTTCGTCCGCAGGTGGATTATGTGGTAGTTATCGTACATGGAGGAAGGGAACATTTCCAACTACCCACTCCGCGCATGAAGAAACTCTACCATTATATCATCGATCTTGGGGCAGACCTTGTAGTGAACCATCATCAGCATTGCTATAGTGGATATGAGACGTACAAGGGCAAATTGATTTTCTACGGTTTGGGCAACTTCTATTTCGATAATCCTAGAAAACGTAACTGCCCATGGAACAAGGGACTGCTATTGAGTGTTGATTTTGGCGACAGTATAAGCTTCGGGATTATTCCATTCACACAATGCAATGACAGACCAGAGATTCATGTTGAGCCTTACGAGACTGTATCAGAAGAGATAAAGAGGCTCAATGGGGTAATTGTCGATGATGCCAAGTTGCAACAGGTGTATGAGGAGATGGTGATGAAAGAACAGCCACTTTCACCGATGCAACCTTATACCTCGCATTATGTACGTGCATTGTATCACAGGGGCTTGCTACCAGATGTCATTTTACGTCAGAAGAAGGCGGTAATTTTGAACAGTGTACGATGTGAAACACACCGTGAATTACTGATTGCATATTTAGATAAATTATTGTCAGAAGAATGAATGATAAAATGAAAGTACTGCTACAGCCCTCTCGATTGATAGCTGCCTTTATGGCAAGATATTGCACATGGTTGCCTGAGGATATCTTTCTCCGTTGCAGGTATCGCCTCTTGATGCACAAGAAACTGCATCTTGACAATCCTGTCACATTTACCGAAAAAATTCAGTGGTTGAAACTCTACAATCGTAAACCTCTCTATACTAAGATGGTTGATAAGTATGAGGTGAAGGAATATGTGGCTCAACGTATTGGAGAACAGTATGTGATTCCTACACTTGGCGTTTGGAATAAGTTTGACGATATTGACTTCTCGCAACTTCCTGATCAGTTCGTGCTCAAAAGTACCAATGGCGGTGGTGGAACAGGAGTGGTCATCTGCAAGGATAAGAGCAAACTGGACAAAGAGACAGCAAAGCAATTGTTGGATACATCCATGAACGTATCTGCTGATATGCTGCAAGGTGAATGGGTGTATAAAGGAATAAAGCCAAGAATCATTGCAGAGAAGTTCATGGCTCCTGTTAAGAATCCTGCACCTGCTGACCTACCTGATTACAAGTTTTTCTGTTTTAATGGAGAACCGAAGTATTGTCAGGTGATTCGCGACCGTCGTTCGAAAGAAACCATTGATTTCTACGATATGGAGTGGAAGCATCAAGAGTTTGTTGGGCTGAATCCAAACATCAGCAACGGCATTGCTCCTGTTGAATGTCCGAAACATTTTGATGAGATGAAGGATATCTGTCGCAAGTTGGCTGAGAACATTCCCTTTGTGCGAGTTGACCTTTATGTGATTGACAATAAGGAATATTTCGGAGAACTCACATTCTATCCTAATTCAGGTTTTGGAAAATTCACTCCAGAAGAGTGGAATGACAAGTTAGGAGATTTACTAACTTTACCTAATGAAATTTGCGTTGGAGGGTAAATGTTTGATAATTAATTGTATTGTAAATGAGTTTAAAACTGAATACGATGAATTAAAAGACTACAAATTCTTCTGCTTTAACGGAAAAGTCCGTTTTTTTAAGGTAGATTTCAGTCGTTTTACGAAGTATCACGCCAATTGTTATGATGTCAATGGAGTACTAATGCTTTTCAGTGAAACAATTTTCTATCCCAACTTTGGCTTCGGCGAGTTCGAACCTAAGAAATGGGACTTGGAGATAGGGAAAATGCTTAATTTTCCTATTATCAAGCAAATGAAGGTAAATTGCGATAGTCAATTTATCAGAGAGGAGGGTCGCTTATGCACATAGTTTATTGCGGATGCTTCTGACTCCCCAACTTTGATGCAGTTGCTCCCCGGGTGCTGAATAATGCAAAAGCATTTAGAAAAATTGGTCATGAAGTAAAATTCATAAATTGGGGAGGAAAGTATCAGCAAGAAGACCTCTGCGAAGATGGTATGTATCAGGTAGATGGATTAGAATATGTAATTACTCATGAATTGGATGCTACTGGTGGATTCTTCAATAAACTGAAAGCGAAAATACATAGAGGTCAGAAAACCTTGACGCTATTGGAACAAATAACAGAAAAGCCAGACCTGATAATCATGTATAATGCTGATTACTCATGTACTCGGAAAATGCAGAAATTTTGTAATCAATATAGAATTAAACTTGCCAATGATATAACGGAGTAGTATGACAACAATGAGTTGCATCTGACAGATATTATTCTCAAATATGTCAATATGACTTTTACTCAACGTTTAGTAAGGAATAAAATTGTTATCAGCAGTTTCCTGAACAATTATTATTCTGAATATCATCATGCCGCTTTTGTGTGATCCAGAAGAACCTAAATGGTCTATTACCGTGGAGGATAAGCGAGTGAAGCCATTTGATGGCATAACCCTTATCTATGCCGGTAATCCTGTAAAAAAGGACTGTGTGCATTCAGTTATCAATACAGTCAACACTTTGGCTAACGAAGGTAAGGCTATTCGTTTCCTTATTCTTGGCACGACACGTGACGCTTGTATGAAACAGTATGCACAATTGTTGTTTAGTACCTCTCTTCATGAGAATGTGATGTTTCTTGGACGGGTGTCGCAATACTTGATTCCTGCCTATTACAAGAAAGCTGACTTTATGGTTTTGCTTCGCGAATCTAATCGCAAGAGTATGGTAGAATTCCCAACCAAATTTGCAGAATTAATGACAGTTGGAGTACCAGTGATAACGCAGGAAACGAGTGATCTGACTAAGCATGTGATCAATGGAAAAACAGGATTCCTTGTAGAGGGGTATGATTACGAGAGTATGCTTTTTACGTTGCGAAGCTCTATACTCACTGTCAGAAAGGAGGATGTGGAGGAGATGAAGAGATATGTGCGTTCTGCAAATTCAGCCTTTGATTGGCATTCGCATATAATGGACTTTTAAATGTTTTTTACCGACATTAAATAACATAACAATGATACAGTCAAAGAAAGACCTTGTATTTTACATTACTGCAGATAGCATTAAGAATGGTTATCCAGCCTTTTGCAACCTAAAGACTATACTGATGGAAAATTTTGCGATATTGGGTGGTAAAGTGTTAGTTATTAAATTTTTATTTCATTTACGTAGGTATGCTTACTATTATAATACCCATAAAAAATGCTCAGTTGGAATATAATCATGATGACTTACGAGCGCTATAAGGTGGCTAAGTTGGGAGTAAAATGCGGTTTCAGTATCGGTCAGAACTCTTTGGGATATGGGGTCGTCATCCCTCACTATGGTACAATTGCAATCAACTCTGAGACTCGCATAGGTAACTATGCAGTTATCACACCTGTACCTGTGTGGCTGGTGGCGATAAGGTTATTGGCGATGGCTTCTACCTTTCTACAAGAAGTCAGGTGGTAGGCTCGGTTAGGATTGGTGATGGTGTGACTGTAGCAGCACATTCGCTTGTTAATAAATCATTCGATGGCAATGTGTTGATAGCTGGAGCACCTGCTGTGGTGAAACGCACCGAGCGGCCAGCTTGGTATGATACAGACAGAGATAGAACGCGTTTCTCAAAATATAAGGAGCAAATAGAAAAAATAAGAAAGAAAATATATGGCTAAGCTATTGATGTCGTGTGACGACTATGTATATTGTTACAAGGGTAAGTTTTATGCTCGAAATCAGGATAAGTACGATTTTTACCAGCGCTATTTACGTGTGTTTGACGAGTTGCGACTAACTACCCGTTGTGTGTATGAAGATGCATTGGGTAAGTCGCGCGTGTTGCTTGACGATCCTCGTATAGAGTATGTTCCGTTGCCATTCTTCAGCGGACCAGTGCAATATGCCAAAGTTTACCATAAAATAGGTAAGGTTATCCGCCATATAACCGATGGGTGTGATGCGGCTATCCTGCGACTACCCTCAACGGTAGCACAACGTGTAGCAGACAAAGTGATTAAGGCTGGTATCCCGTATGGAACTGAATTGGTGTTTGATGCCAAAGATGCTTTGGTGTCAGCTACCAATAGTATTGAACGCATCCTATGGCGCAGAATTCACAAGCAGATGGTGAATACTTGCAACAAAGCTAATGGTGTGGCATGCGTGACTGCTCACTATTTGCAAACTCACTATACAAGCAAGCGGCCTGATGCCTTCTTTGCTAATTACTCCTCGTTGGCACTTCCTAAATCATTCTATGCTTCAGCTCGTCAGTATCCCGAGGGCAAGGAGTTTGTGATTTCACACGTGTGTACTCAGGTGCAGTACAATGGCCGTAAGGGGTACAACGAAATCATCGAGGTGATGAAGATACTGAAGGACAGAGGTGTGAATGTTCGTGTAGAGTTTGCCGGACCTGATTATCACAACGGCATACAGTTGCTCTCAGACCTTGCTAAGAAACTAGGTGTGGAGAATAGAGTGAAATTCATCGGTGGTGTGACTCGCTCACGGTTGAGTGATTATTTAGAGTCTTCCGATCTTTATGTGATGCCTACATGGGCGGAGGGGCTGCCCCGTGTAATCATCGAGGCAATGGCAAAAGGTTTACCTTGTATCACTACTCCTGTATCTGGTAATCCTGAACTCGTATCTGAGCATTTCCTTGTAGGTTATTCCGACATCAATACTCTTGCTGATCGCATTGAAGAACTAGTGAAGAATAAGTCAATTTACGAAGTTACTAGCAAGGAAAATTTCGAGAGAAGCTTACAGTATGAGGCAAGTGTGCTGGAGAAGCGACGTGATGCGTATTATACGAAATTGAAATCTTGCGTGAAATAAAAAATGTATGCATTGTCAAATTGATTACTGACTAACAGATATCTATATATGACATACGGTGAATTAAAAGTCTCGCAAGGTACATCCGACTTTTTGCAAGGAAGCAATGATTTTGACAAAAACATAGAACTGTTGAAAGACAAGATAAGAGAATTTTTCAATCTTAAGGATGTGAATTTCCTTTTTGGCTTTGGACAAGCAGTGTTGCAGTCCCTACCATGTCGAAGTTGTATGACGATTTACAGTTTGATGAAGGAGAGAAAGAGTTTAAACGTGGTTTCGGATGTATTCTCAAAAGGAAGGCGCAAGCCTTGAAATTTTTTTGAACGTGATGTATTCTGCAAGAACCTATTACTCCAGATTAGAGGATGCAGACGAAGATAAGAGAAAACAGTTGAATCAGAGAAAGAACTGTGTACTGATGCCTATAATGGTAAAGGTGGAAGAAACAAGTCCTGCTCCAAATAGCAAGTGTGATATACGAACGGAATGGTTTAAAAATAAACAGAAGGGGACGCGAAATGGAAACTAAAGGAAAAGTTTTGCTTGTTGGAAACGGTTTTGAAATTCATTCAAAAGGTTATAAACTTTTTAAACAAGCAGAAAGAATAGGATTTATAAACGACAAAAAATATGCTTCGTTATCACAATTTAAATTTACCCGTCGCTTTCTTCGCGCAGAGATCACAGGATTGTTTGAATTGCATGACGGTGGCATAATGGCTGTTGCAAAGAAAGGTTTGTTCAAAAGTTCACCTGTTGGTGGTAACTTTAAAAAGGTTTTTACTATTCTTCGTGGTTCGAAGCCTTTGAATTTATGCGTGTTACCCAATGGACACATATTCTTTGGAGAGTATTTTCAAAACATGGGAAAGGAGGCTGTGAACATATATATATCTGTGGATAATGGTGAGACATGGCAGGTGGTTTATACCTTTCCAAAAGGAAACATCAATCATGTGCATGGATTGTTTTATGACAAGTATACTCAGTGTGTATGGGTACTGACTGGCGATAGGGAAAATGAATGTATAATTGGTTATACGGATGATGAATTTCAGACATTTTATGAGGTGCTGAGAGGTGGGCAGGAATACAGAAGTTGCCAGTTGTTCTTCTACAAAGATTTTATAGTATATGCCACTGATTCGCAGTATATGGAGAATGAAATACGCAGGATAAACCGAGATACATTTGAGATAGTCTCTCTTACTAAAATCCAAGGTTCTGCTATTAAGGGCGGACAAACAGGAGACGTGGCTTATCTTTCAACGACTATTGAGCCGTCGAAGGTGAACAAAGATCGTTTTTCGCATATTTGGGTGACAAAAGACGGACAGCATTGGCAAGAAGTGATAAAGGCAAAAAAGGATTGTTGGCCGGCAATATTTCAATTCGGTACATTTGAGTTTCCGCAGAATGCCTATCATAATGGTAAACTGTGGTTTTCAGGAAGAGCATTAAAAGGGTTTGACAACAAATCTTCGTATGTAGAGATATAAAATAATGAGAATACTGTTAGTGACGCAATACTTCTACCCAGAAGTATTTAAGAGTAATGACTTGGCGTTTGAATTGGCAAGACGTGGACATCATGTAGATGCCTTAGTAGGCATTCCCAATTATCCGGGAGGGAAATATTTTAAAGGATATGGCTTGTTTAGCAAGCGGCATGAAGTGATTGATTGTTCTGATGATAATCGGAAAGGGAAAGTGAATGTGTACCGTTGCTTTCAGACTCCGAGAGGTAGAGGCGGTTGGCGATTGCCTATAAATTATTTTTCGTATGTGATAAGCGGTTGCTTGTGGGTGATGTTCTTCTTCGCGTGGAGAAAAAAATATGACTGCATTATCGGACATGAACCTTCGCCCATTTTCCAGGCCTACCCATCTTTGCTGCTTAGAAAGTTGAGAAAGACACCTTTCTACTATTGGATTATGGACTTGTGGCCTGATGCGATGATGTCGGGTGGCGGTGTGAAGAATAAAAGGGTGCTTGGATTTATAGATAAACTGGTAAGGGGCATATACAGGCAGACGGATAAGATTCTTATTACAAGTAGGCGGTTTTACGAACCGATTGCAGGAAAAGGTGATTTTGCTGATAAAATTATCTATTTTCCGAATTGGAGCGATGATATCCTGAAGATGCCACAGGTATATGACATACCACAGTTGTTTGATGGATTCAAGATAATGATTACAGGAAACCTTGGTAAGTCGCAGAATCTAGAGGCTGTGACGGAAGTAATGTTGGGACTGAAAGATATTCCAGAGGTGAAGTGGGTGTTTGTTGGTGGTGGTTCACGTAAGGAATGGCTTGAGAACTTCATTAAAGAAAATGGTATGGAGGATAAGGCGGTTTGTTTGGGGCAATTCCCGTTCAAGGCAATGCCTGCGTTTATGAAAGAGGCGGATGCTATGCTAGTAACACTCAGAGCTGGTTTCGCTCATTTAGAAGCTGTGGTACCCGCACGTCTGCAAAGCTACATGTCAGCAGGTCGTCCTGTGTTAGCAATGATCGGTTATGGGGGAGTAGACATCATAGAAGAATCTCATTGTGGATATGCAGTACCTGCAGGCAATTCAGAAGCTTTGATAAAAGTTATCCGTGAGAAGGTTTTAGCTGATAAAGTTGCATTTGAGCGGATGGGGCAAAATGGACGTGACTATTATGAAAAGAACTATCGTATGGATATGTGTATAGACAATCTTGAAAAGATAATCGGAGTCAAATAAATAATTAATAATGGAAGAACAAAAGAAGTTAGGCACTACATACAAGATGCTTCGTGCTCTTGGATTCAATTATTCGGAAGAGGCTTATGGGGATGTGACCATGGGTAAACTATTGGACAAGGTGTTGGGCAATATATATAAGAAGCGTCTAGAGAAGATGATGGATTGGCCGATATTGCAGCCTATCAATCCTCGTGGCCTGCGTCCATGGATATTGAAGCGTTTGGGATGCAAAGTAGGCAAGGGGTGTTTCATCGGTGAGTATGTGCGTGTGGATTTAGGACATGCTGACATGATTATATTGGAGGACAATGTGAGCATTGCCAGCGGTAGTCGATTGCTCTGCCATCAGAGAGACTTTTCTGATTACTGTGTGGGCGATGACTACATGCAATTAGGGTATACTATCAAGCCTATCGTGCTGAAAAAAGGGTGTCTGATAGGAATGGAGAGTTTTGTGATGCCAGGAGTTACTGTAGGTGAAGGTGCTATTGTCGGTGCCGGTAGTATGGTAACAAAGGATATTCCTGCTTGGACTGTAGCTGTTGGCCGTCCTGCAAAAGTTGTTCGTCTAATTCCTGAAAGAGAAAGAAAGTAATGAAAAAAGTTTTGATAACAGGTGCTGGCAGCTATGTAGGCACGAAAGTGGAGAAATGGTTACAACAATATCCAGAAGACTTTCAAGTGGATGCAGTAGATACAATCAATGATAACTGGAAGAAGGCTGACTTCAGTAAATATGATGTTGTTTATAATGTAGCAGGTATTGCTCATGTTAAAGCTGCAAAAGGTGAAGGACCTTTGTACTACGCTATAAACCGCGATATGGTGATTGACATTGCCAGAACTGCAAAAATAGCAGGTGTGAAGCAATTTATACACATGAGCAGTATGATTGTGTATAAAGAGGTAAAAACATTGGAAGGTAAGAGAATTCATAAGGATACGGTGCCAGCACCTAATGGCTTTTATGGAGACTCAAAGTTACAGGGCGAGAAAGGCATACGGGAACTTGACTGTCCAACGTTTAAAGTGTGTATTCTTCGTCCTCCTATGATTTATGGCCCGGGATGCAAAGGAAATTTTCCAAGATTGGCATGGTTGGGTGTAAAAGCTCCTGTATTCCCTGCTTGGCACAACAAGCGAAGTATGCTTTTTGTGGATAATCTATGCGAATTTATACGTCAGGCCATTTTGCATGAATGTCAAGGAACATTCTATCCTCAAAACGGGGAATATGCTGATACAGTAGAAATCGTTCGCTATTTTGCGGAAAAGTACAATCATAAGATTTGGATTACTTCGATATTCAACTGGTTGATTTCGTTGTTTGGAAACCATGTGCGTGCTTTGGGAAAAATGTTCTCAAATAGTACGTATGACATGGAGATGAGTAAATATGATTTTGATTATCATGTAAAAGATCTAAAAGATTCTTTTGAAGGTATTGAACCTAGAAAAGGTATGAAATGAGTATGAGCAATGCCCGAATGGCTTATATATTGAATAGAATCATAATTGAAGATAAAGACAATGTTTTACAAAGTAATCAAGCGAATATTTGATTTCATCTGTGCCTTGATAGGAATCATTGGTACATCACCTTTATGGATAGTCGGCATTATCGGAATCTTGATTTCTGACTGGGGGCCAGTATTCTATACAGCTCATCGTATAGGCAAAAATAACAAACCATTCAAAATGTATAAATTTCGTTCTATGCGAGTGGTAAAAGCTGCTACAGAGGCTTCTTTAAGACCTGACGAAGATCGTATATTTCCGTTCGGACATTTTATCCGCAAGGTGAAGATTGACGAGTTACCGCAGTTGGTGAATATTTTGAATGGCACTATGTCGATAATTGGGCCACGTCCGGTAGCACAAGACCAATTTGATATGTTTCGTTATGGAAAATGGAATGAGGCGGCAAAAGTACCGGTAGGGTTAAGTGGACCGGCAGCACTCTATGACTTTATTTATGGTGACCAGATTACAGATGAGAAAGAGTATATGGAAAAGGTATATCCTACACGTCGTGAATTAGAATATACGTATGTCCAAAAAGCTAGCATTTTCTATGATTTAAAGATGATAGTATATACTGTCATTTGCATACTCTATGCAGTGTATGGTAAAGAATGTACATGGATGCTGAGTGAGTTTGTCGAGGGTGCAAAGAAGACAATGAACAAATGAACGAATACAATACCGGTCAGATGAATAATGATCAATGGTGTTAGAGTTTAGTGTGAGCAGAGGAAAATAAAATAAAGACAAATGCAATGAAATATTTATTAGTAGTAGCACATCCTGATGACGAAGTTCTCGGAGCAGGTGCATCCATGTGGAAATGGTCGCATGAAGGTAATGCAATTGACGTGGCAATTATGTGTACGGAGGCGAAGGCCCGTGCATTCCGTCCTTCTGACAAGGAATTAGAGGGAGATACGGATGCTGCCGTGTCTTTTCTTGGGGTGAAGAAAAAGTATGAGGGAACGTTCCCGAATATCGAGATGAATACTGTGCCACATTTGAAATTAGTACAGTTCATAGAGGGTGCTATCAGAGAAAGCGAGCCTGATATTATTATCACTCATCATCCTGCAGATACAAACAATGATCATCTTCAGACATCAATGGCTTGCCAGGAGGCTATTCCTTGTTCCAGCGCCAACCAAGTGTAAAGCCAGTGAAGGAATTTTGGTATATGGAAGTGCCTTCATGTAGTGAGTGGGCAATCAATGATGCCATGAATTTGTTCCGTCCAAACTGCTATGTTGAGGTGGGTAAAGAAGGTGTGGCAGTCAAGTGCAAGGCATTGGCTATGTACCGTGGTGTCATGCGTCCATATCCTCATCCGCGCAGCAATGAATATATTTCAGGTTTGGCTGCAATACGAGGTAGTCAGTGGGGATGCAGCTGCAGAGGCGTTCCAAGTGGTGCTAAGACGCTATTAATATTCTGTATATAAAATATTTGAAAGGTTTACAGGCATTTGTATCTACCTCTTTGTTCCTAGAAGAACGATGTGAATGCTCAATAATTCAGTGTACAATATGGAAATAAATAAAGAATTACTTGAAACCCTCTTGGTGGAGGCTAAAGAAAATCCACGTTTGCGTCAGAATTTCGACTTGCGCACTTCATCTGCCGACTTCCAATAACACGCATGCTCAATGCTTTGCAACCACAAACAGAGGTGCCTATTCATCGACATGAAAAACATCAGAAACTGTAATATGTCTTGTTGGTAAATTAGAGGAAATTATCTATGAAGAAGTGAATGAATATGTTCATGAGACTACTTCCTGTTGTGATGATGTGATAAGACAAAAAAGTTTCAAAGAAGTTTCACGTCAAATACTATCTCCTGCAGATGGTAAATTCGGTATCAAATACCTGCAGGGGCATGGCATACAATAAATATTATAGAACCTTCCGTCATATTTGAAGCAAAAGATGGGGCATATAGGGAGATGGTCGATAAAAATGATTGATTTGTGTAGAGATAAATTAAAAAACAATATAAAGAAATATATGAAGAGAATGGAAACAACTAGGTTATTACGTGTTGGCAGCTTTTCTGTTAACAGCCTGCCAGTCTTACAAAAAGTACCTTACTTTGCAGGATGCGGAAGTGGTACTGTATAGTACCCAGAATGACCAACTGTATGATGCAAAGATTATGCCAAAGGATTTGTTAACCATTGTGGTATCATGTACCAGTCCAGAATTGGCGGCACCTTTCAATTTGACTGTTGCAACGCAGAATAATATGGCCTTGAATTATGCCACCACTCAGCCAGTCCTACAACAATATCTAGTGGATAATGACGGTAATATAAATTTCCCTGTATTAGGTGAACTTCATGTAGGCGGATTGACCAAGAAGGCGACCGAACAAATGATTGTGGAAAAGTTGAAACCTTATATTACGGAAACTCCTATTGTAACGGTACGTATGGTAAATTATAAGATTTCCGTGATTGGAGAAGTTGCCCGTCCCGGTACATTTACGATTTCCAATGAAAGGTGAACATCCTGGAAGCTTTGGCTATGGCAGGTGATATGACTGTATACGGCCTGCGTGATGATGTTAAGCTGATACGGGAGAATGCCAATGGTAAGCAGGAAATTATTCCGTTGGACCTGAACAAGGCGGAGACTATTCTTTCTCCTTATTACTATCTGCAGCAGAATGATATCATTTACGTGACTCCTAATAAAGCGAAAGCACGAAATTCGGATATCGGAACTAGTACAAGCTTGTGGTTCTCTGCTACTTCGATCCTTGTTTCTATTGCCAGTTTATTGTTTAACATCTTGAAATAAAAAGAAAGGGTTATGAAGGAAGAAAATAAAAACGTGAAGGAACGTGAACTGACTGAGGAGCAAATTGATTTCCGGGCTGCTTTTAAATATATCATTCATTGGCCCTGGTTTGTAGGTGCGGTGTTGCTATGTTTTGTTGGCGCATGGTTTTATTTGCATTGGGCTACCCCGATTTATAATATTTCCGCCACTGTTCTCATAAAAGACGAGAAGAAGGGTGGAGGTGCAGGACTTTCTTCGGAATTGGAGGATATGGGATTAAGCGGCCTGATGACTTCTTCTAAGAATATTGACAATGAGCTGGAGGTTTTGCGTTCGAAAACACTCGTAAAAGAGGTTGTGAATCAGTTGGGATTGTATATAACCTATAAAGATGAGGATGAGTTTCCTGCTAAAGGTTTATATAAGACCTCTCCAGTGCAGGTGAGCCTAACTCCTCAAGAGGCTGAAAAATTGAATGTACCGATGATGGTGGAAATGACTTTGCAGCCTGAAGGGAGTATGGATGTGAATGTGACTGTGGGTGAGAAGGGTTATCAGAAGCATTTTGAAAAGTTGCCTGCTATCTTCCCGACTGATGAAGGCGCTGGCCTTCTTTCAGGCTGTTGATTCGGTTACTTTGCAGGACGGGACTAAGAGTTCCTCGGATAGAGAGGGCGTACGTCATATAACTGCGACAATAAACAAACCGATGAGAGTGGCAAGAGACTATTGTAAAGCCTGTCTATTGCCCCTACTTCTAAGACTACTTCTGTAGCCGTAATTTCGTTGAAGAACTCCAGTTTGCAGCGTGGACAGGATTTCATCAACCAGTTGCTTGAAATGTATAATCGAAATACGAACAATGATAAAAACGAGATTGCCCAGAAACAGCTGAGTTTATCGATGAACGTATTGGCATTATTTCAAAAGAATTGGGTAGTACGGAAGCTAATCTGGAGACTTTCAAGCGTGATGCGGGTATCACGGATTTGACGAGTGAAGCTCAGATAGCCTTGGCTGGTAATGCAGAATATGAAAAGAAGAGCGTAGAGAACCGTACTCAAATCAGTTTGGTGAATGACTTACGTAAGTATCTGAGAGGCAATGAATACGAAGTATTACCGAGTAATGTCGGTTTGCAGGATGCCGCCTTGATTGGTGCGATTGAACGTTATAACGAGATGTTGATGGAACGTAAACGCCTGTTGCGGACATCAACAGAAAATAATCCCACGATTGTTAACTTGGATACAAGTATCCGTGCTATGAAAGCTAATGTACAGGCTACTCTTGAAGGAACCTTGCAGGGACTGATGATCACCAAAGAGAGCCTCGATCGTGAGGCGAGTCGTTATTCCCGTCGTATCAGTAACGCTCCGGGACAGGAACGTGCTTATGTTAGTATTGCCCGTCAGCAAGAAATCAAAGCCGGATTGTATCTGATGCTGTTACAGAAACGTGGAGAATGCGATTGCGCTTGCTGCCACTGCAAATAATGCGAAGATCATTGATGAAGCGATAGCTGACGATATTCCGGTATCTCCTAAACGCTCTATGATCTATTTGATTGCATTGGTACTTGGTATTGGAATTCCGGTTGGTATCATCTACTTGATTGAACTGACAAAATTCAAGATCGAAGGACGTGCTGATGTGGAGAAACTGACGAGTGTTCCTGTTGTCGGTGATATTCCATTGACAGATGAGAAGAATGATAAGAATGGTTCTATTGCTGTCTTCGAGAACAAGAATAATTTGATGAGTGAAACCTTCCGTAATATTCGAACCAATCTTCAGTTTATGCTTGATAATGATCAGAAGGTTATCCTTGTGACTTCGACTGTCAGTGGTGAAGGAAAATCATTCGTATCGTCGAATTTGGCTATCAGTCTTTCTCTTTGGGAAAGAAGGTGGTGATTGTCGGGCTCGATATTCGTAAGCCGGGACTGAATAAAGTATTCCAACTCTCTAATAAGGAGAAAGGTATTACTCAATATCTTTCCAATCCTGAAACGGACCTGATGGAACTTGTTCAACCTTCTGATGTGAATAAGAATCTGTTTATTCTTCCGGGTGGTACTGTTCCTCCTAATCCGACAGAACTGTTGGCTCGTAACGGCTTGGACAGAGCGATAGAAATCTTGAAGAAGAACTTTGATTATGTCATCCTTGATACTGCTCCTATCGGCATGGTGACGGATACCTTATTAATCGGCCGTATAGCAGACTTGTCAGTTTACGTGTGCCGTGCTGACTACACTCATAAGGCAGAATATACATTGATCAATGAACTGTCTTTTGAGAAGAAGCTGCCTAATCTTTGTACCGTCATTAACGGTGTAGACCTGAAGAAGAGAAAATACGGTTATTACTACGGCTACGGTAAGTATGGTAAGCATTACGGATATGGCAAACGTTATGGCTACGGCTATGGATATGGCCAAGATACAAAAGATAAATATCTGAATATCTATGAATTATAACTTTTCTCAGAAAAGAGCCCCGCACTTTTCTTTGTTATCTGAAATAAAAGCCTCACCTTTGCATTGTTGATCAACAAAACGTGAATAAAATAACTTGAATTTGAATCTTTAAAAACGTATTATGGTGTAATTTACAAGGTTGTTACGCGACCATCTGACCCGCGTGTTCCCAATTCTCCCAAAGAAATATTATCCGCATCTGATCACTTTAGGTCAGTCTGTCAATCTGAAATATATTGCGCAGAAAATGCAGGGCTATTCTTCTTTATCCATCGGTGATATCAAGAGTGTGATTCAAATTTTGTGGAGAAAATGAAGAGCAACTTCTGGAAGGTAAGTCTGTGAATATCGAAGGCTTGGGGGTATTTATGCTGACTGCCTGCTCGAAAGGGGCGGATGCAGCGAAAGATGTCAATGCTAAAAGTGTGGATAGCGTACGCATCTTCTTTCAGGCGAATAAGGAACTGCGTATCACGAAGACGGCTACCCGTGCAGATGAAAAACTGGATTTGATCAGTCTGGATGAATATCTGAAGAAGTTGAACGCCTCTGTGACTCCGAATGATCGGATGATGGTGAAAATGGCGGTGGTGGAAATGAAGGAGGAGGAGACGAGGAAGCGGATCCGACTGTATAATCTGAAAAGCTTAAAAAGAAAGGAGGAAAATCTATGAAGAAAACTTGGAGTGTAGTTTTGAAAGTAATCATTGCTGTAGCCGGTGCGATTGCCGGAGTACTGGGAGTACAGGCTGCATCATTGTAAGCATTCAGTAAATAAAGTAATTGGTTAGATAAGACAGGCAGGCGGGAAGAACTTTCCGCCTGCTGTTGTATGCTAAAATATCAAATAGTTGGCGTTACTTTTTCGTGTGCGATAACGAAAACACAAAAATAACATTTTATTATGTAGAAAAAATGGGGAATGCTTCGTAGTTCACAAATAATGATTAAATTTGCCGCGATTTGTAATGTTGAGTTTGCAAAATGACGAATAATACTATAAAGCATCTAGGTATTGTGGAATACAGGGTTCTCATCTGTCGGTGAGAATCGTTCAGACAGTCGGCTTGCGGCTTGTAGCGCAAAAGGGCCACTGTTCTTCGGCGGATAGTAAAGACAAAATCATAGATATAACGGATGTTACAGCTGCTTCCTATCAGGTAGGAGAGCGGGTGATGGTGATCGGCGAAACGTCGATGGGCATGATGGCTGTAACCCTTGCATTCATAATTCCTTTTGTACTTCTGATTGTTTCCCTGTTTTCGCATGGATGGCATTGATAGGGAATGAACTGTATGCGGCTCTTCTTTCTCTGGCAGTTCTTATTCCTTATTATTTCGTATTGTGGCTCAATAAAACGCGAATGAAACAACATTTTCATTTACTATAAAACCAATAAATAACTAAAACATTATGAATTTGATTCTGATTGCAGTGATTTCATTGGGAGCTATAGCGCTCGTGCTGGCCGCTCATTCTTTATGTAGCTTCCAAGAAATTTGCCGTGTATGAAGACCCGCGGATTGCCCAGGTGGGAAGTGTTGCCCCAGGCAAACTGTGGTGGATGTGGCTATCCTGGTTGTAGCGGATTTGCCGATGCGTCAAAGCCGGTTCGCTGGATGGTAAATTCTGCCCTGTAGGCGGTCAGCCTGTCATGGCACAAATTGCTGATATTCTCGGACTGGCAGCTACTGAAGCTGAACCGATGGTAGCAGTAGTAAGATGTAACGGAACTGTGCCAACCGTCCGCGTATTAATCAATACGACGGTGCGAAGAGTTGCGCTATTGCCGCTTCATTGTATGGTGGAGAAACAGGTTGTAGCACGGATTCTGGGTGTGGCGACTGTGGTGGCTGCTTGCCAGTTCGATGCTATCCACATGAATCCTGAAACGGGACTTCCGGAAGTGGATGAAGCCAAATGTACAGCTTGTGGCGCTTGTGTGAAGGCTTGTCCGAAGGCGATCATCGAGATTCGTCCGCAAGGCAGAAATCACGCCGTGTACATCTCTTGTGTGAACAAAGACAAGGGAGCCGTAGCACGTAAGGCTTGTACAGTGAGCTGTATCGGCTGTGGTAAGTGTCAAGACTTGTCCGTTCGAACCATTACGCTGGAGAATAACCTGGCTTACGATCCGAACAAGTGTAAATCATGTCGTAAGTGCGTGGAAGTTTGTCCGCAGAACACAATTATCGAGCTGAACTTCCCTCCACGTAAACCGAAGGCGGAAGAAGCACCGAAAACAGTTGCTGCAGAAGCTCCGAAGGTAACAGAATAATAACAGAATAAAATACAGAATTGTATGTTAAAGACATTTTCAATTGGTGGAGTTCATCCACACGAAAATAAATTGTCGGCACATCAACCTATCATCACAGCGGAAGTTCCTGCAAAGGCAGTTATTCTGTTGGGGCAGCACATTGGCGCACCTGCCAAACCGATAGTAGCAAAAGGTGATATGTGGTGAAGGTAGGCACGGATTGCCGAACCTGCCGGCTTCGTTTCGGCAGCAATTCACTCTTCTGTCAGTGGAAAGTGGCGAAGATTGATACAGTAGTCGATGCGAGCGGTTATGCAAAACCTGCTATCTTTATTGATGTAGAAGGCGACGAATGGGAAGAAACCATTGACCGTAGCAAGACACTGGTCAAAGAATGTGAGCTTTCGTCCGAAGAAATCGTGAAGAAGATTGCCGATGCCGGTATCGTAGGTTTGGGTGGTGCTTGTTTCCCTACACAGGTGAAACTTTGTCCGCCTCCTTCGTTCAAGGCAGAATGTGTGATTATCAATGCGGTGGAATGTGAACCGTATCTGACTGCCGACCATCAGCTGATGCTGGAACACGCGGAAGAAGTCATGGTAGGTGTCTCCATTCTGATGAAAGCCGTGAAGGTAAATAAGGCATTTATCGGAATTGAGAATAACAAGCCGGATGCTATTGAACTGATGACGAAAGTTGCTTCCAGTTATGCAGGCATCGAAGTTGTTCCTTTGAAAGTGAAATATCCTCAGGGTGGTGAGAAACAGTTGATTGATGCGATTACCAAACGCCAGGTGGCAAGTGGTGCGCTGCCTATCTCTACTGGGGCAGTTGTGCAGAATGTGGGTACGGCATTTGCTGTTTATGAAGCTGTTCAGAAAAATAAACCGTTGTTTGAGCGTGTGATTACCGTAACTGGTAAGTCTGTGGCCAAACCTTCCAACTTCCTGGCTCGTATCGGTACACCAATGAAACAGCTGATTGATGCTTGTGGCGGTCTGCCGGAGGATACGGGAAAAGTGATCGGTGGCGGTCCGATGATGGGTAAGGCTCTGGTGAATATCGAAGTTCCTACCGCAAAAGGCAGTTCCGGTATCCTGATTATGAATCAGAAGGAAGCCAAACGTGGTGAAGCACAAACCTGTATCCGTTGCGCAAAGTGTGTGAGCGCTTGTCCGATGGGACTGGAGCCGTACTTGCTCGGAGCTTTGTCCGAAAACGGAGATTTTGAAACAATGGAAAAAGAAAGAATCATGGATTGTATCGAGTGCGGTTCCTGTCAGTTCACTTGTCCTGCCAACCGTCCGCTGCTTGATTACTGCCGCTTGGGTAAGGGTAAAGTAGGAGCTATGATTCGTGCACGTCAAGCTAAAAAATAACGAAGTATGGAAAATAAATTAATCGTATCACTATCACCCCACGTGCATGGCGGAGACAGCGTACAGAAAAATATGTATGGTGTGCTGATCGCACTGATTCCGGCTTTTCTGGTGTCGCTTTATTTCTTCGGCCTGGGGGCTCTGATTGTCACGGCTACTTCGGTAGCAGCCTGTTTATTCTTCGAATGGGCGATCGTTAAATTCTTAATGAAGAAACCTGCTACAACCATCTGTGATGGTTCTGCTGTCATTACAGGTGTGTTGCTGGCATTCAATCTACCTTCCAATCTGCCTATCTGGATTATCATTCTGGGTGCACTGTTCGCAATCGGTGTAGGCAAGATGTCTTTCGGTGGTCTGGGCTGCAACCCATTCAACCCGGCATTGGCGGGACGTGTATTCCTGTTGCTTTCTTTCCCGGTGCAGATGACAACATGGCCGGTAGTAGGTCAGCTGACATCTTATATGGACGCTACCACCGGTGCTACTCCGCTGGCATTGATGAAACAGGCTATTCACGGCGATGCAAGTGCTTTGAGCCAGATACCTGATGCGCTGACTCTGTTTATCGGACAGAACGGCGGATGTATCGGTGAAGTAAGTGCGCTGGCACTGTTGCTCGGACTGGTATACATGCTCTGGAAAAAGATCATCACCTGGCATATTCCGGTTTCTATCATTGTGACTGTATTTGTATTTGCAGGCATTATGCATATGGTGGATCCCGAAAAGTATGTTTCTCCGGTATTGCAACTACTCTCGGAGGTCTGATGCTGGGAGCTGTCTTTATGGCAACCGACTATGTGACTTCTCCGATGAGCAAGAAAGGTATGCTGATTTACGGTGTTTGTATCGGTCTGCTGACGGTGGTTATCCGTCTGTTCGGTGCATATCCCGAAGGTATGTCATTCGCCATCCTGATTATGAATGCGTTCACTCCGCTGATTAACACCTATTGTAAACCTAAACGCTTTGGGGAGGTAGCGAAGAAGAAATGAAAAAGTTACAATCATCTTTAAAGAATATGTTGCTGGTACTTACGGGCGTTACAGCCGTTTCCGTAGCGTTGCTGGCTTATGTGAACGAACTGACGAAAGGCCCTATTGCCGAAGCGAATGCAAAGACGCTGAACGAGGCCTTGAAAAAGGTGCTTCCTGAATATACCAATAATCCGGTAGCCGAAAGCGATACTGTTTTCAGCGAGAAAGACGGAAAGAAAATCGTGGATTTCATTATCTATCCGGCCAAGAATGGCGAAAAGTGGGTAGGTTCTGCCGTTGAAGCCAAGTCAATGGGATTTGGCGGTGAACTGAAAGTGCTGGTGGGCTTTGATGCTGAAGGCAAGATTTATAACTACTCTTTATTGGCGCACGCTGAAACTCCGGGATTGGGTTCGAAAGCGGACAAATGGTTTGGAGCTTATGATCCTGCAAAGAACGAAAAACCGGTATCTCACGAAGAAAGTGCAAAGTCTATTTTGGGCATGAATCCGGGAGAGACTCCATTGGCTGTGACCAAAGACATGAATGGACAGGTAGATGCTATCACGGCTTCTACTATCACTTCACGTGCTTTCCTGAATGCGGTGAATGCTGCTTATCAGGCATATAAAGGCGGTGAGGTGGATACGAATTCCGGAGCTTCCCAGAAAAATGAACCGGCTGTTGCGCCGGAAGGTGAAGCAGCTGCTAATGACACTAATAACTAAGAAAGGAGGAGACAGTTATGAATAATTTTAAAGTAATGATGAACGGGATTATCAAAGAGAATCCTATTTTTGTGCTCCTGCTCGGTATGTGTCCTACACTGGGTACGACATCATCGGCAATCAACGGTATGGGTATGGGACTGGCCACTATGTTCGTCCTGATTTGCTCGAACGTGGTAATTTCATCTATCAAGAATCTGATTCCGGATATGGTACGCATCCCTTCATTTATCGTGGTGATCGCGTCATTCGTGACACTGTTGCAGATGATAATGCAAGCATACGTGCCCGATCTGTATGCTACCCTCGGTCTTTTCATTCCGCTGATCGTAGTAAATTGTATCGTATTGGGACGTGCGGAAGCTTTCGCAGCGAAGAACAATCCGCTGGCTTCTATGTTTGATGGTATCGGTATGGGATTTGGTTTTACCATTGCCCTGACTCTGTTGGGTGCCGTACGTGAATTCCTCGGAACAGGTAAGATATTTAATCTGACCATTCTGCCGGAAGAATACGGAATGCTGATCTTTGTTCTGGCTCCGGGTGCCTTTATCGCTTTAGGTTATCTGATTGCCATTATTAATAGTCTGAAGAAAGCCTAACTCTATTAAATAAGAAAAGAATATGGAATATATATTGATATTTATCTCGGCAATCTTTGTAAACAACATTGTGTTGTCGCAGTTCCTGGGAATCTGTCCGTTCCTGGGTGTTTCCAAGAAGGTGGAAACAGCGATGGGTATGAGTGCGGCAGTTGCTTTCGTGCTGACTATCGCTACCATCGTCACATTCCTGATTCAGAAGTTTGTGTTGGACGCTTTCGGATTGGGGTACTTTACAGACAATCACTTTTATTCTGGTTATTGCCGGACTGGTGCAGATGGTAGAAATTATTCTGAAGAAAGTTTCTCCTTCTTTGTATCAGGCACTGGGTGTGTTCCTGCCGTTGATTACAACGAACTGCTGTATTCTCGGTGTGGCAATCCTGGTAATCCAGAAAGACTTTGATCTGCTGACAGGTGTTGTATACGCATTCTCTACTGCTCTTGGCTTTGGTCTGGCACTGGTATTGTTTGCCGGATTGCGTGAGCAGATGACCCTGGTGAAGATTCCGAAAGGAATGCAGGGGACTCCGATTGCTTTGATTACCGCAGGTTTGCTGGCAATGGCATTCATGGGCTTCTCTGGCGTCGTGTAAAGACTAAGTTGATAATTAGATAAAGAGGCTGGAAACTCTGTCGTATGGCAACATACAGGCAGTTTGTTTCCGGCCTTTTTTTATATCTGTTCATACCGAATATGTTTTTATCATACCAAAACGCCCTCAAATCGTCCCGTAAGTATCTTCCTGTGAATAAAATTGCGATAGTTTATTGCATTTCCATTTTATTTCCATACATTTGTACCTCAAACAAACTGAAAACCGAAAAACTAACCATATTTTAAAATTATATGAAAGAAAGAATTTTAGTAACGGAGGAACGGGCTATATTGGGTCTCATACCGTTGTAGAACTACAAAACAGTGGATACGAAGTAATCATTATCGATAATTTATCAAATTCGAGTGCTGACGTTGTTGACAATATAGAGAAAGTATCCGGTATCCGCCCAGCTTTTGAAAACTGGATTGTCTTGATTTTGCAGGTCTTGATGCCGTATTTGCCAAATATAAAGGAATTAAAGCGATTATTCATTTCGCAGCAAGCAAAGCAGTAGGAGAGTCGGTAGAGAAGCCGTTGCTTTATTATCGTAACAACCTGGTTTCTTTAATCAACCTTCTGGAGTTAATGCCTAAACATGGAGTAGAAGGCATAGTGTTCTCTTCTTCCTGTACAGTATATGGTCAACCGGATGAGTTGCCTGTAACGGAAAAGGCTCCGATCAAAGCGGAATCTCCTTATGGAAATACAAAACAGATTAATGAAGAAATTATCCGTGATACAATAGCTTCCGGTGCCCCGATCAATGCTATTTTGCTGCGTTATTTCAATCCGATTGGCGCACATCCTACAGCATTGCTGGGTGAACTTCCGAACGGTGTTCCTCAAACCTGATTCCTTATCTGACTCAGACAGCGATGGGTATCCGTGAAAACTAAGTGTATTCGGTGACGATTATGATACTCCTGACGGTTCTTGTATCCGTGACTTTATCAACGTTGTTGACTTGGCTAAAGCACACGTGATTGCAATCCGCCGTATTTTGGAGCAAAAACAGAAAGAAAAGTAGAAGTATTCAATATCGGTACAGGACGCGGCGTTTCAGTATTGGAACTGATTAATGGCTTTGAAAAGCTACCGGCGTTAAATTGAATTATCAGATTGTAGGCCGTCGCGCAGGTGATATTGAAAAGGTATGGGCTAATCCCGATTATGCAAACCAGGAACTGGGTTGGAAAGCGGTAGAAACATTAGAAGATACTTTACGCTCTGCATGGAATTGGCAGCTGAAACTCCGTGAAAGAGGCATTCAGTAAAATATATTTGTTTTAATTAACATAAAGTTTAAACAAATCGTTCATGCGATTTGTTTATTAGATGCTAATCAGCTTGATCTGTTTGTGAGTATGTGAATATGAGTAAATGGTACTTATGCCTCTCGGCATAGACAGGTATGATTGCATAGTAGTTTTGTCGTGTTTTATTTTGTGTTTGTGTTGTGACGGTACTACGACGGGAGTCGTGGTACCGTTTTTGTTACTCTTTACAGCCTGCCTTTAAAACAGAATACGTTAGTTCCCCAATCGGTTTCAGGTAAAGTCCCTTCCGGTTCGAACAATCCATATACGGAAGAACCGGAACCGCTCATAGAGGCATAAACAGCCCCTTGCCTGTATAGCTCGGCTTTAATTTCTCCGATCACCGGATGCTGGGGAATACGCTGTCTTCAAAATCATTGATTAATATCTCTTTCCATTCATTTACCGGGCGTTTAATCGCTTCTTTGATCGAGTATTCGGGATGATGAGGGTGAATATTGGCGAAAGCTTCCCGCGTTGATACGAATACATCCGGTTTGATGATCAGAATCTGATATCCTTTTAAGGATAGTGGAATGGGGAGAATATGTTGCCGATTCCTTCGGCAAAGGTCGGGGCGTTTCTGATAAAGCGCAGTCTGCTCCCAAAGTTGCGGCATATATTTCCAGCTGATCTTCGGATAAATTCAGCTGAAAGTGTTCGTTGAGTAATTTCAGCATGAAAGCCGCGTCTGATGAGCCTCCTCCCAGTCCGGCACCGGAAGGAATGTGTTTGTACAGATGGATCTCGATAGGACAGAGGTGAAACTCTTTATCTAATAGCAGATATGCTTTCACCACTAAATTGTCTTCCGGATTACCGGATATCTCCATTCCGTACTGATGCAGGGAGAACTTTTGTCCGCTTCGGGGCTGGTCCGGATTTCCAGCGCATCTTCGAGAGCGACGGGTAGAATACGGTTTCGAGGTTGTGATATCCGTCCGGACGCTTCTCGGTAATAGAGAGTCCCAGGTTTATTTTGCGTTTGGGAAAGTGATCATATTCGTTCTGAATTATTATTTTGAATTTTAAATTATGGGTTGCGAATTTATGCTATTGGTGACAAAGTTACTAAAATCTTCATTTTTCCTTATCTTTTCTTCATTATTATATTCTATCTTTGTCATCCCTTTCGGGTTTTACTATGTATAAAAGGGGGATCATAAATTGTAAATCATAAAATTGTATATAAGCAGATGGCTGAACAAAGAAGAAATTCCCGTAACACAAAATCAACTAAAGTACAACCGGTCAATGATTATGGTCGTATCCAACCTCAGGCACCGGAGCTGGAAGAGGCGGTGTTGGGTGCTTTAATGATTGAGAAGGATGCTTATTCGCTGGTGAGTGAGATTCTTCGCCCGGAGTCATTTTATGAGCATCGTCATCAGTTGATTTATGCTGCCATTACTGATCTTGCCGTTAATCAGAAGCCGGTGGACATTCTGACGGTCAAAGAGCAGTTGAGCAAAAGAGGTGAGTTGGAAGAGGTCGGTGGACCGTTCTATATTACTCAGTTGAGCAGTAAGGTTGCTTCTTCCGCACATATCGAATATCACGCCCGTATTATTGCACAAAAATCGTTGGCGCGCGAATTGATAACGTTTACCAGTAATATTCAAAGCAAGGCTTTGATGAGACACTGGATGTGGACGACTTGATGCAGGAGGCGGAAGGCAAGCTGTTTGAGATTTCCAGCAGAATATGAAGAAAGACTATACGCAGATTAATCCGGTAATTGACGAAGCGTATAAGCTGATTCAGAAAGCGGCTGCACGAACGGACGGTCTGAGTGGTCTTGAAAGTGGATTTACGAAACTGGACAAGATGACCTCCGGTTGGCAGAACTCCGACCTTATTATAATCGCTGCCGTCCTGCCATGGGTAAGACAGCTTTCGTACTTTCTATGGCTAAGAATATTGCTGTTGATTATCGGAATCCGGTAGCGTTGTTCTCTTGAAATGAGTAACGTCCAGTTGGTCAACCGTCTTATCACCAATGTTTGTGAGATTCCGAGTGAGAAGATCAAAAGTGGACAATTGGCAAGCTATGAGTGGCAACAGTTGGACTACAAACTGAAAGACCTGCTGGATGCTCCGCTTTATGTGGACGATACTCCGTCTTTGTCTGTGTTTGAACTCCGGACCAAAGCACGTCGTCTGGTGCGTGAACATGGGGTGAGAATCATTATTATTGACTACCTTCAATTGATGAATGCGAGTGGTATGGCATTCGGTAGCCGTCAGGAAGAGGTTAGTACGATATCCCGTTCGTTGAAAGGATTGGCGAAGGAGTTGAACATTCCCATTATAGCCTTGTCGCAGTTGAATCGTGGTGTGGAGAGTCGTGAAGGTATTGACGGTAAACGCCCTCAGTTGAGTGACCTTCGTGAATCCGGAGCCATCGAGCAGGATGCCGATATGGTGTGTTTTATTCACCGTCCGGAATATTATAAGATTTATCAGGATGATCGTGGTAACGACCTGCGCGGTATGGCGGAAATTGTGATAGCCAAGCATCGTAATGGTGCAGTAGGTGAAGTCTTGCTCCGATTCAAAGGTGAGTTTACACGATTCTCTAATCCGGAAGATGATATGGTTATACCGATGCCGGGTGAACCTGCAGGTGCTATGCTGGGGTCTAAACTGAATGCCGGTGCTATGGCTCCGCCTCCGCCGGAACCGGACTTTGTTCCGCAGGGAAATAATCCGTTCGGTGCAACGGAAGGGCCGTTGCCTTTCTAAAAGCGGACGTTTATAGATCTTTATTTAACAAATCTGTCACTATCCTAAAATGAAGCATACTGATCATTATTTATTTTCTAGCCTTGATGTGCTATTTTTAAGATTAAGCAGAATAATTGTTGTTCCGAAAATGATGAACCAGCAAAAATGCATAAAATAGCGTAATAATATGCAGGAATATAGGCTTATATTGTATAAAAACATCTATAAATATCCATCTTTTTGCTCTGAAGTCTTCCTTGGTTTAAAACCAAGGAGGTGTTCCTTTAAAACCAAGGTCTCCTTCCTCACCGACGAACCTTTTATCTGTGGTAAAGAAGACATAAAGAAGCTGTTTAACGCTTGTTTTCTTCTAGATTATTATAAATATAAAAAAAGAGGTGAACAATAAAATGTTATATCTATTGCTACTTTGATTTGCAGAATGATAAGCAAAGATGAAAATAGAATCTATTTAATCAATAAAATCCCCAATAATAAAAAGAAAGAATCCCTTGCTTGCAAATGCTGGAGTTTCTCTTATCCTTCTGTAGAGTTGATGCGATTTAGCTCTTCCTGGACCGTTTAAATATTCCTTTTTAAGAAGGTTATTTTTCAGAGAATCTCAATTATACATTCTTGATTATAAAAAGCTATAAAAATGTGACGTTCGACTTTTCAAAAATCGCTGCAAAGTTTTCAAAATCACTAATTCTGCTATTCTGCTCAAAACTATTTGCAACTTTCTGCCCTACCAATTCCTTATCTACTACCTTTACTGGCAGATGATGGAGATGTATTCAGAGTTTAGATGGATTTAAATAACGATATGTGATTAATATAATTCAAGATGAAACGAAAATTCATATATACATCCAATGGAAATGGAGCGATTTGTGGAGCTGGTATCAAGAAATGAAACTCTTTTGTCTTCTTCTGATCTCCAACGACTGAAATCTTTATCTGCGGATTCTAATCCCGTACTATTGTATTATGAAATGGAATAGTAGCAAAAAGTAAAAGGCATGAATAAGAGAATGCGAAAATTATTGAAAAGGCTGGGATATCTATTTTTAGTCTATTTGTATTGTTTCAAGTGTATCTGTCAGTCAGAATATATACTGGTTGGTATCTTGCGCTATACCTACCTATTCAATGTCTCCTACTTTGGTTGGCGGTGATTACATTTGCTTCTATGCAGATACCTGGACGTAGAATTTGGGAAGAAGATGCGACCCATCCGGGACATTATTTTCATCGGAAAGAAAGGAGTCCGCAGAGTACAGAAGAAGGATGTGGTAGTATCAATTTTATGCAGAAAATAAGGAAAAGAGATGATCATAGGTGATGATGTCTTTTTATTGTAAACGTTGTGCTGCAGTTCGGAGAGACTATCAGTGGATGGTCAATGACGAATGGAGGAGCGTTTATTTACCTGAAATAGGGATAGCATTCTGGATTGATTCCATTAATTATAATGATTACCGTAAGTGCATTTGAATATGAGACTGAATCTTTGATGAGGATGGATGAGGCGGGACAGGTATACCTTGCAGATACATTGTTAGGAGTATACTTTCAGCACGATTATTATTTTATGTGCGGAGATAACACAAATGATCGTATGACTCTCGTTATTGGGGATATTACCCGATGATTTCATTTTAGAGTGGGACAGATTATTTGGTTTTCAAGAGACCAGAAGACGAAGCAGATAAGATGGAACAGAATCTTTAAAAAAATATGCAAGTGACTATGATAAACATCTAAAACATACTAGAATGAAAACTACATTATTTATTTTTTAAGAGGGAAACTGGAAGCAATAATATAAGTATTACTACTCGAATCCTTTTTCACATCAGACATAAGTAGGGAGAATCTTTCCGCATTAGTAACTAAACAATGAATAGGTAGTGGAAATATATGTATTTACTCTGATATGGAAAATGCGATGAGTGAGAATGCGGCATAAGGTGTGCTGCGATTTTCAAAAATCACTAATATGTTTTCAAAAATCACTAAATCAACCTGTAGAGCCGAAATTAGCCGATGTTTTATGCATGCTATTATCTTTTTTCCTGTACCTTCGTTGGCAGATCGGAGTGGTAATTGACTCTGTAATCTAAAGGATTAGCACGATTATGCAACAGCACAGTGCAGCACTGTTTGCGCAATGCGATAAATAATATGAAATAGATAAGCATTATTAATATTCATAACACACAATGAAAAACAACAAAAAGTCTGTATTCTTATCAATACTAATAACTGTCATATTTAGCGTAATGCTTTGTAGCGCATTTTTTGTTAGGTATAGTATTTATGATAATTATTTGCTGCTTTTTCCAATCTCTCTTGGAATATGTTTGGTTTCAGTGGTGGCTTTCTTTTCATTTATGGCGAGAAACAGACGCTTCCGGATATCTGTTCCGGATATGCTCATTTCTATTTTGGTCGTTTACTATATCGCCCGATACGATTATGAGCTCCAATTAGCTGACTGGAAAATAATATATGCTATATTGTTATTGATATTATGGTATGCATCACGGATTCTATTGACAAATGTAGCTATGTCAAGGACCATTCTCTATGGGGGGATTGTAGCTATAGGTTGCATACTATCTCTATGGGGAGTATTGCAACTTCATGGATTTCTACCCTCTAATCACGTATTATTTGCAATAACCGGTCCTTTTTATAATCCCGGGCCCTATTCAGGCTATTTAGCTATGATTTTTCCTATTGGTTTAGGTTGTTTACTCGAATCTACCGGAAAAGTACGATACCTGTGGCTAGTTGCTTTTTCTTTGATGCTGTGCATCCTGCCTGCCGGGATGAGTCGTTCGGCATGGTTAGCTTTGTTATTTAGTAGTCTATGGGTATTGGCTATACATTTCAAGTGGATAATAAAAGCAAAACATTACTTACGGGTTCATCGCTACATAGCTTTTTTATGTTGTGTATTAGTCACGATGATCGTGGCATGTGCATCAGTTCTACTTTTCCAGATGAAAGCAGATTCAGCTAATGGTAGATTATTTATATGGAAAACGACATGCAAGGTTATTGCAGACAAACCATTCTTTGGATATGGTCCGGGAGCTTTCTCGCAAGTGTATGGTGAGAAGCAATCTGCCTATTTTGCATCGGGCAATTATACGGAACAGGAAGAGAGAGTGGCGGGAGCACCCGAATATGCTTTCAATGAATTTTTGCAGATATGCGTTGAAGGCGGCATTATTTTGTTAATGTTGTTTTTATCATTGATTGTTTGGGGGATTGGCAAGGGAATTGCCAATAAAGAAACTATTGCTTGTTCCGGTCTTATCTCTTTATTGATTTTTTCGTTATCATCTTATCCTTTTCAAATTCTTCCATTTCTGATGTTGGGTACATTGCTACTCTCCATTTGTGTGTCTGATTTTGAAAGGGTGAGAAATTTTGGATTTCAGTGCATACATGCTTTATTGCTACCGGTTGCTCTATTGGCGGCAATGTACTTTGTATCTATGAAGTACGGAATGTAAATGAACTTTCTGAACGTTTATATTACATAAAGGTGTTACAGGATCAGGCTTTGGAAAAGGAGGCTTCAACGGGATATAGTAGATTATATGACTCCTTTAAGCATAACTTTAATTTCTTGATGAAATACGCAAACAGTTTGTTTGCTCAAAAAAGATACGATGAAGCAATTACTGTTTTGAAAAGAGCTAACTTAGTAAGTTGTCATCCTAATATTTACAACCTGCTAGGACAATGCTATCAAGCATCAGGAAACTTTGTTGATGCAGAGAAATGCTATAAAGTATCTACACAACTGCTGCCAATCCGTATTTATCCTTACTATTTATTGGCTAAACTTTATGCAGAACCATCTTTCTTCCATGAAACGGAAATGAAAGAGATGATAAATATTGTGTTATCCAAAGAGCCAAAAGTTGACTCTAAGGCGATACATGAAATGCGTATGGAAATGAATTCATTACTAAATAACCAATTACTAACTAATTAAAATTTCACGAAAATGAAAAAGAAAATGATTTATGTTGTTGCTGCTCTTATGATAAGTGCTGTAGCTGTATTTAATGTTATCACTGTATTAGAGGCAAATCATGTCTATGATTTAACAATGACTTC